>Ga0153958_1000416_pt1 | contig 10846 bp, 11 predicted proteins | sample TSFL042MetaG_FD_104719 | JGI IMG/M metagenome (GOLD analysis project Ga0153958, IMG submission 104719) | Attine ant fungus gardens microbial communities from Florida, USA - TSFL042 MetaG | ecosystem: Host-associated > Fungi > Mycelium > Unclassified | place: USA: Florida, Wekiwa Springs... | reverse complement strand
TAATAAAGTCCATGTGCAAACATTGAGGCCTTCATATCTCCACTAATATTAATCACCTTGAGGTTGTTCTAGGCTTATTCTGAGTGTTATGAAGGCTTTTGCTGAGCCTAGAACCAAAGCATCAATCATGGCGGTTTCTGAGATATTAGTGATTTAATAAATAGTAACTGTCAGAGTAGCCAACTCCTGAGCCAGAATAAAGCCAACTACTCCTTTATCAGCATTTGACAAGAAGAATTTGATAGAGTTCTTGTTAGATTCTGTACACTATTTATACATGAAGAGTAACCCTAACCCTTCCTTTTATCCTGTGCTTCCTTATGAGTCACTTTCCTCTCGCATGTCCATCAATAATAAAAGAAAAGAAAAAGAAAAGAAAAATAATAATCAGGAATTAAAAGAAATGAAAATGAAAATATTATTAAATAATGACTTAGCCGTTTTGCCAGGTTATGACACCAGTCCCCTCTTAAGTTTCCTCATCCTGAGGAATTTTTCCTACAATTCATAGTATGGATCAACCATATTGCCCATCTCATTGTCATCTTCTATCCATTCTCTGACTTTTAAATTTTCTTTCTTGGTTTTTTTTTTCTCTGCAATCATTTCTATTCTTTTTTCCCCTGATTGTTTTCCTTTCCACTGTTTCTAATTCTTTTCTAGCCTTCTCCAATATTCTTGATTGTACCTTTTATCCAACCATCTGAACAGTTTTCTTGCTGTAAATCTTTCTAGCAATTCTCCTCTTCTGAATATTTCTTTCTCACATTCTTGTCTCACCATATCTTCCATATCTCATTGGTATTCCTTCTCAAATTCTTTGATTGCTTCTTTTACGTTTTCCAAATTCTCTCTTCCCTCCCAAGTATCTGACTCTGCCATGAATTCCTTCCAGCATACCAAGTATTTGTTCTTTCCTCTAACTTGTCACTTATTCAGAATTCTCTCTACCTTCCATTCTTCTTCCCCTTCTATTATTACTGGAGCAGGTTACTCCTTCTTCTGCCCTTCCACTTACCCTACATATTTACATATCCTACTAATATTTACTACTGGATGTATTTACTAGGTAGTTCTAATTCTACTGCATTTGATAATATGATTTTCTTGATCTTGTAAGGGCCTACAAATCTCTTCATCAACTTCTCTGTCCTTCTTCTGACTATCTGGTATTTCAAGTCCTTAGTACTCAACATCACTAAGTTCCCTACTTTATAGTTATCTACTTCTACTCTCCTTTTATCTACATATCTTTTCATCTCTTCCTGTGCCTTTCCTAGCACCGCTTTCGCTTTCTTTTGTATTTCTTTCATCTTTTCAATGAATTTCTCTGCTCTTTCATACTTCCCCTTCTTTCTCCTCTTGAACCCCATTCTGGGATCTTACCCATAGTTTGCCTTAAAGGGCAACATCCAAGTACTCAAGTGTATTTTATTGTTGTATACAAACTCTGCTGTTCCCAACCATTCTGGCCACTGCTCTTGCCTATGATCGATGAACATTCTTAAGTATTGTTCCAACTTCTGATTGACCTTCTCAATTTGTCCATTTGTCTGAGGATGGAACACTGTTGACAATTTACTCTTAATTCCTAGCATCTCATTCAACTCTTGCATTAGTCCTACCACAAATTGGGGCCCCCTGTCTGAGATGATGCTTTTAGGTAGCCTGTGCAATTTTCACATATTATCTCTGAACAACTGTTGATGGGGATCAAAAGATTTAGTCACAGGACAAAGGTGAAAGCAAGGTTAAAGAGGTGAAATCTCCAAGCTACTTCACAATTGTGCACTAAACAAGTAGGCACTGGGGAGATAAATCAAATAATAGAGAGCTTACTAAAGGTAAAAGTTCAAAGAATAACCAAAACATATCAAATAGAAACCTAAGAAGAAAAGAACTATTTTTAGTATCTACTCGAGTGAACCCTCACCATAATAGGATTCCTAAGGTATGTGTTCATCTCGTGCCGTGACACTACTGCTCTTACCTAGTCTAGTAGCCTGGCTCACTGTCAATACAGCAGTACTACCTAGAACTCCCATGCCGTCGTGTGGGCTCTTCTTCAGCTGACTGTACAACTGGAAGCCAACTCCAATGATATATAGCGAGTGGTTAGCTCCTAGTGTAAGTGAATGCCTAGGTCCGTTGAGGCTTGAGTCTTCCTTTAAGAGAAGTTTTATAAAGTTTTCATAAAGCAAACACAAAAGAAATCCTCAAATTACTCAAATAGCCTTTCAGCTCTAGAGCAACAAAGGGAGAGATAATGGGGGGGAAAAGTATCTTTTTCCCTTCTGTGCCCTAGAGTATTTTATTAGGATTACAAAGTAATGATACAACAAAAGAAAAGAAACAAAGAAAACTTCTAAATTCCCAAAGATAGTAAGAGGGAAATAATGAGATAGCACCTCTCCTGATTACTTGGCTACCACTCCCCACTCCTCTAATTCTACTCCTGGGGTTCTTCTCTAAACAATATATGGCTCTTGAGCCTTTTGATGGGCCACAGAGAGAGGCAGCAATCTCGAGTTGTCTTACTCTCGAGCATGTTGTCTTTATCAAATACCTCTTCTTCTATCTCTCTATCTGACCTCTCTGCCTGATCTCTCTAGTCCTTCTACTACTCCTCTATACCTTATCACATCTTCAAGCCTTAGTCTTCTTTTATTAAGTTTGCAATGCAGTCCTCAAGAGGACTCATCTTGCTAGTTCTTGCTATAATTAGCCATCAGCAATGATGGCCCTGCTCTGATGGTAACCTAGACATTATAAATAAGTGACTGCTGCTGAGATATGACATCATTCTGTTAAAGAATATCTTCTAAGGTCCTTTCTGCTCTCAAGAGCACTTTAGAGGGGAGTTTTGTTATAGATTTGTTATGAAATTCTCTGGACAATCTCTATGAGGTTTCTATAGTAGTGGTCACAGCCACTACTCTGCTACTCAAGTGGTATGCTCAAGTCTACAACTGGACATCTAATAATATCTCTAGGGGGCCAAACTCATCTCTCGAGCTGGTTATTCTTGTTATTATGGTAAAAAATGTCACTTTTATTGCCTGAACAGCTGTCCGGCATGACACTGTGCTAATCCTTCTACCGATGTTTTCTCCATAGTAGGTATGAAGTATACTATTTTAGTTAACCTATTGACTACTACCAAGATTGAGTTGTATTCCTGAGCTAAAGATAGCTTTATGATAAAATCTGCCAATATGTACATCTAGGGCTTTTCCAGAATAGAATTGAGCATTAGTTTGCCTACTGGTTGTTTTGTGTGATTTTTATTTTGCTAGCAGGCATTACATTCCTCTATATACCACTTCACTTCTTTTGTAACTCCTGGCCACCAAAAGTTTCTGGTGACCAGTTTTACTGTCTTCCACTGTCCCCCATGCCCTCCTATTGGTGTATCATAATGTAGTCTAATTATTTCTGCCCTCAATTTCTCATCTTTTGGCACATAAACTTTTCCTTCTTTGTACATAATACTATCTACTTCTCTCTACTCTTCATCTCTCAACATTTTTACTTCTGCCCACTTCATTTCTTCTACCACTTTTACTACTTTGTTATCCTTCACTTTTGACTTTCTAACTTCCTCTAGTAGATCTACCCCGTCTACTATAATTTCTATTGCTTTTGTCTTCCTCACTTTCAACCACTCTGGTTTTACCAATGTCTCATCCTTATTATACTTTTTTACTCCAATCTCCTAGTCTAGCCTCCTGCTGAGACTGTTTGCTTTTTCCATCTTACTTTCTAGAACATGTTTTAGCATAAAGTCGAATCTGGATAGGTATAGAGCCTATTGTACTTGCCTTCAATTCAATTTTTGTGCTTTCATGAAGTATTCAAGATTTTTGTGATTGGTCCAAATCTCGAATTTAACTGCTACTCCTTCTAGGAAGTGTCTCCACATCTCTAAGCATCTGATAACTGCTAGCATTTCTTTATCATGTATCTCATAGTTTCTTTCCATATTGCTTAGAGATTTAGAAATAAAAGTGACTGGTCTTCACTTTTTGTCTGAGCATTTCATTGAGAGTACTCCTCCAGTAGCACAGTTTGAAGCATCAGCTTTTACCCTAAATTCCTTGTCTAAATCTGGGGCTGCTAATACTGGTTTACTAGTAAAGATCCTTTTTAGCTTATTGAATGCTTTTTGTTGTACTTCTTTTCACTGCCACTTCTCATCTTTTTGTGTAAGCACATTCATTGGCCTAGCTACTTGAGCAAAGTCTTTAATGAACCTTTTGTAATAGTTTGCAAGGCCCAAGAATTTTCTAACATCTTTCACATTTTTTGGCTGTGGCCAACTAAGCACTCCATTCACCTTTTCTGTCTCCATTTCTATCCTGTTAGGTCCTATGACAACCCCTAAGAATCCTATCTTCCTTGACTTCCACACATATTTTTCTGGCTTGATATACAAGTTGTTTTCTTCTAACCTCCTCAATATTTCTTCCACAATTTTGTCATGTCCTTCCTCTGTCTCTGTCCCTACTAACACATTGTCTATGAATGCTGCTACCTTTCCTTTGTTAATCAAGTCTCTCAGTATTTTTGTTTATCATTGCCTAGAACATTGTTGGTGAATTTGTTATTCCAAAAAACATGACCATTAGCTCAAAGAAACCAATGTGTATCATAAATGCTCCCTTCTACTTATCTCCTTCCTTTATCCTTACATTGTTGAACCCCTATCTTAGATCCATTTTAGTAAATACTTTCTTGCCTCCCATATTATTGATTAGTTCTGTGATTAATGGGAGTGGATAGTTATTTTTCACTATTTGGTTGTTTAGATTGCAGTAGTCCATTACTATCCTCTTACTACTATCCTTTTTGCCCACAAAGAAAACTGGCAGCGTTTGAGGTGATTTAGAGGGTCTAATATATTCCTTCCTCAATTAATCTTCCATGAACTTCTGGACTTCTTCCCTTTCATTTTTTAATAATGGGTAAATCCTTCCCTTTCGTGGTTTGAATGTCTCCTTGAGATCTATAGCATGATCCCAAGTTTTTCTGTGTCACAGAAAAAGTGACTACTAAATAGTATCATGGAGGTATAACAAAATACCTGTTCAAATGAACTACATAAATAGCTGGACCCTCGTTAGCAAGTAACCTTGCTAACATCGCCCTTTTGGTGTAGTAGTAAACCATACAGTATGTGACTACTGGTCCATAGCACAACTGTGACATTCTGGTTGGCATTCTCTCCAATTTTACCTTTTCAAACACCTTCTTCCACTTCAGAAATCTTTTTGGGACCATTTCCTCGATTTTTCTATGATCCTCTTTCATCTCTTCTTTCTTTCTCTAATCTTCTTTATCATCTATTGCACATCTGATGATTTTCTCTTTCTCTGGAGTTACTACTCTTTTGACCTTTTCTTTCTTTGGACTTCTTCCACTACACAGGGATAGGCATCTCGTCATTTTAACTTCCCCTATTTCCCAGTTAATTTCTAGGTTATGTGTTGCCAACTATGGTATTCCCAGAATTACTTCCGTTTTCCCCAAGTCACATACATCTATTCTTATTCTCTCTACATGGCCTTTATAGTACACGTTGTACTCTACTTGGTGCATAATGGCCTCTCTACTATTATTTGTTTTATCCATATTTCTGACAGCTATTGGTCTCTCTAATTTCTGCAGTTTAAACCTGTGTTTTGCTGCCATCCTTTTATCCATAAATATCCCTGTTGCACCACTATCTAAGAGTGCCTTTACCATTACACCTTCATGCATGTCTATTTTCTCCATTCCAATATTTGACCATACCTCCCTCAGTATTTTGAAGGTTCTCCTGACCTCCTTTCAGCTATCCCCCTCTTTTGCTATGCTTTCTGACTCCCCTGGTCATACGCCGCCTTACTGTGCTTTTGCCTCTCTGGGCCACACCACTTTTTCTATACATCCACACTATCTCTGCCTGTCTTTGATCACTCCCTGCCTCTTATTTTCCTCTACATGACACCCCTTCTCTCCACACCTTTTGCACTACATGTACTTTACTATTACTTCTTCCATATACCATTCTAACTCTAGTAGGTGTACTTCTTCTAGCACCCCCTTGCCACAATGCTCCTCTGCTCTCCTCCTCAATTCTGCTGCTGGACTCCTCTTCTACTCTTGCTGTGCCTCTTGTAGCTTAGCCATGTGTGCTGCTTCTTCTTCCTCTATTCTTCTTAACCTCCTTTCTTTTTCCTGCACTTTTTTCTTTATAGGGTGTACCGGCTTCTCCTCTTGCTATGCCTTTTGTGGCCTTGCCACATGCGCTGAAGGGGACAAAAGGGACTATTAGCCTGGCACAAGCTAAATATGTAATACCAGGTCCCAATTGCATACTAAAGAGTTTGTGGGGATGAATCAAGAATGAAGGTATTAAAAAGAGAATATAAAAACTTAGCATGATAATTAAGATAAAAATGTTCAAAAGGATTGTAAGCTCGATCTAGATTCTTCTTGCATGGTGTCCCTAAGGTGTCCATGTTAAGACTCTAGACCTCATAGTTGAATATGCATTTCAACTTGAAGCCTATATCTAACACTTGATATCTTCATGCTCCTTGTTAAAGGATCCAGTTAAGGTTTTCAGTGAAGTTATATCGGAGGAGAGATGTTAACGAGACTTTGAGTAGTACCCTTGAGATTGTCTTAAGACAAGTAAGAGTACTAATTCCTCAGAGTAAGATTTTACAGAGGGAATACAGAAAGAGAGAACTTGCCGTTCCCTTCTCTTTCTGATCTATATTTATCCTAACTAGGTATTGTGACTACGTTACAATGTGGTAACACTAGTTGTAACTAAGGGTGACTAGTTAAGTGATAGTCCAGTGACAGAAGTGCTAAGGGTGACAAGTCGAGTCAGTGTTCTAATAATGGGTTAGTCTGGTATTGTCCCATTTGGCACAGGTCCAAAAATAGAGAGAGAGATAGTCTGAGAATTCTCCAAAGAGTCTTGTCCGTTCTGTGAGTCCATTATCTCTTAGAGTCCTCAGACATTATTCAATGCATTACTGCATAATAATGTCCTCATCTAGCATTGCCATCATCTCATCTACTAACCACTCATTATCAGACCATGGCTGATAATAGTTGTAGTCCCACTCGATGTTCATAACAGTCTACCTTTACACACTGTAATAAGCTCACTATCAAAGTAGTCAGTAAACCACCCCTGGGCCTTACCACACCCAATCAAGCCCTCATCCATACCCCCACACCAAACCTTATGGGTGTGATATGATCTGAGTCAATGATTAGCCAGGCTTTTCAAGCCTGCTACTCTGTAGAAGATTGTCTGAGCAACTGCTGCATCTTGTCTCTTGACCAAGTAGGATATAGGGTCCAGTCTCCTCAACAACCTAATTACTTCACTTAGAACTCAGGAAAGTGCCATAAGACAACTCTCAAGCCCTTGAGATGGCAGCAGGTGTTAAGATTCCATTGCCTTTCTCTTGGGCTCTCTGAGTGTTATATTAAAAGTACAAACTGATGAGACTCAATTAAAAATAAATAAAAAAAGAAACTCTTTCTTCTTCTAGCCTCTCTCACTTCTCTCCTCTATGACATTGCCATGTGGACATGACAAATGTCACCTCCCTATCCTCTATGCCTACTGGCCATAGCCATATGCTCTTACTCTACCTCTGTACTTTACTCCTACCTGACATCCTCTAATCTCTGAACTGGCTTTCTTCTACTCCAAATATGATCTAGAAACACATGCAAGTTTATATGAAGGTAATTGATATTCCTGTTGCTCTATGACGTGTCCACTTCTTGACTAAGTCCAGTAGTGATGGGATCATTAGCCATTGATAGACTTTTGATCTATTATCTTGGTATCATATTAGTTCAAGTCCGCTTGTCAGTGTCTAAAGTCCGATGACCAGAATTAAGCCAATTGTCTCTTTGTTCAGAGTTTGACAAAGAGAACTCAATGGAGTTCTTGCTTAATTCTCTACTACTTATATATTTTACTACTGTGGCTATGCGCTTGCTCTCCCATGGTCCTCATGTTACTCTAGTCATGTGATACTCTGTGACCATCTGTCACACCAATTGTGACATTGTGACAAAGTCACATGATACTTTCTCATGCTCCATCTTGTAGTTGTAAGTCTAATAAGAAAAGAAATATAAATAATGACTTAGCCATTTTGCCAAGTCATAACACTGCTCTAGATTGAAATTCTATCACATTCCAGAGATATCCTTTAACATCTGAGTTCTAAAGTATCAACATTGATAATCTATCTCTGAGAAACCTGATGCTAGCTTATTAGTCTTACCTTCCGAGATATATGCTATTCTAGCATATGATAGCTTGGTAACTACCTAATAGAAGTACCCAATCTTGGGTCTAGATTATGTCTGGGGCTTGTAGGAGTTCTCTAGAGTGGGTTTCAATAGTGAAATCCAGGGTTATAATTTTTATCCCATGCTATATTTCTGCAGAAAATTCTCTAGCAGCATAATAGCGCTACCTTTTCCTTTCTCACCTATAATAGACACTCTTTGCATTTGTGTCCCTTCTCCCCATACTTAAAACACTTAACCTCTACTACCCCTACTTCTCTTATTATCCTTTCTTCTACTCCACATTGCATTACTCTACTCTTCAATACTTCAAACTTATTTTGGGGTATTATTACTCCTTTCTCTGCCTCTTTTTGCTTCCTGCAATTTCAGGCCAGGTGCCCAAACCCTTTGCAACCAAAACATAACTTTTCTCTTCTCTCTTCAAGTTCTTCCCTCAGTTTGGCAAGAAAGTGTTTTTCTTTGAGCAAGTTGCTCATCAGTGAATTGTATTTTTGCAAAGACATAGTGTTACATCTCTGCAAGGGGTAAGGATTTAATGATTGATCTTACTAATGTTATGTCTGTTGGGGTGCAAGATCTTCACCCAACCAGATACCTACTGCCTTACTTACTACTGCCCTAATAGTACTTTGTCTATTACCCAATGGATGGGATCCCTAATCTAGATAGCCCTCTAGAGGTAACTATCACTCTTCTGTATGTACCAACTCACAATGGAGTCACAGCATGAAGTTTATACTGAGAAAAGATACAAGTATACTACTAGACACCACCCAATTATGAGGTCAGGTCTCAGTAATAACACCTAGGCTTGATGCTACATTTTCACCTGCAGTCCCTAACTGACTGCAAAGTCCTCTTAAGCCAAGGGCCCAGCTATGTATAGAGATAGCTAGTAATCATGACAACCACTGGCCAAGGGTTGATTTATATGAGAGTAAGGGTGAGCAAGGTCCAAGATGGACAGTGCTCAAGAAGTGAAAATCAAGTTCTAATGTCAGAGTAGCTAACTCCTGAGCCAGAATAAAGCCAGCTGCTCCTTTATCAGTATTTGTATCATAAATGGTCACTTACTATTTGTGATGGGTGCTTTGATACTTTAAAGAGTTCAAAAATGTGAAGTTAGACAAGTGACAAAAGATGTTATTAAGTCTGAGGTCTAATCCTCAGACTATAAGTCTTTAAATACAAAAAGATGATGGTCTATGCACTAGAACAGATCATCACATGCTACTACCTATTGTTCTGCATATGGTAGTGCCTTTGTGCTAGAAATAGTGATAACCTAACCATATGGAGGCTGTCCTTTGTTCTAAGAAAAGGACAGATGACTATCTATGGGTAATTAATAAAGTCCACATACAAACATTGAGGCCTTCATATCTTCACTAACATTAATTGCCTTGAGGTCATTCTAGGCTCATTCTGAGAGTTATAAAGAAGGCTTCTGCTGAGCCTAGAACTGAAGCATCAATCATGGCAGTTTCTGAGATATTAGCAATTTAATAAACAGTAACATGGTGGTTACCAGTTGATCTGCTTAATATCTCAGCCATTATTGATTGCCTCAAGACGTGACTGGCATCAATTGAAAGGTCTTCTTGAGGGCTTTCTGTAGCCTTTGAGACTGTGATAATTGTCAAAGAATTGATGGAGATATGGCCAAATGAAGTTTGTGACACTGAGCCAGGGATAGTTGAGCTTGAGAATAGGAAGTTAGGGATGCTAGGGATTTCATCTATCTCAGAGTTGTCCTCATCTGTTTGGAGGTTTTCAGCTCTGAAGGTTGGGCAGACTCCTTTGGCTTTGGGGGTGGTGGGATCTTCAGTAGGTTCAGGGGAGTCATGGGGGTTGCCTTCCTGTTGGGGATTTTTTTTTGTAGTGGTGTGTACCCTTTTCATACTTGACCCAGGCCTCCTTGGGCCTGGGATATGGGTTCCGGGTATAGGGCAGCCGTCTTCGGCACTTGTTGCATTCATCTTTTATTTTGTTGTTTTGTTTGTATATAGACTTGTGGGGTGTTGATGGTATGACGTGATCATATCATGTATGATTGTAAGTGCTATCAACAGTTGTGGAACCCCAAGTGAGAGTCCCTCAAAGATACCATCACCTTCCTTGAGTTCATTCTGCTTCCAAGAAGACATCACATAGATATACTTCCCCCTTCTCTTGCTATCATCCAGTAGCTACTGCTTCTCCTATAGTTTCCCTCTTCATCTCGTTTTCTTTTCTTCTCTCTCATAACTTAAGTAGTAACCTTGTGTAACTACCACAGCCTGCCATCAAGCTCCGTGTAATAAATTGTATTTTTAAAAAAATCGTGATATTCTTAGTCATGCTTCTTATGACTGACAAGTCTTATGCATAGAATGACAAACACAATGTAATTGTATTGGGAGCAGTACATGAAGCCTTCCTTGGTCGATACTTAAGCGAAGCGGACCTTTTCACCTGGACGACCCTCGGATAGGAGAACAACAGCCTGAAAATTGAGATCAAAAGC
>Ga0153958_1000415_pt1 | contig 10850 bp, 6 predicted proteins | sample TSFL042MetaG_FD_104719 | JGI IMG/M metagenome (GOLD analysis project Ga0153958, IMG submission 104719) | Attine ant fungus gardens microbial communities from Florida, USA - TSFL042 MetaG | ecosystem: Host-associated > Fungi > Mycelium > Unclassified | place: USA: Florida, Wekiwa Springs... | reverse complement strand
TTTTGTTATCGCTAAGTCGTGAAGACTCAAGGATCACCCAAGGTGGATGTTCAGGAAGAACTCGATGGAGTTCTTCGTTGGATTGCTCGACTACTTATACAAGTTCTATCGTGGCTATGCTACTACTAATCCACGATCACATGTCCCTCTAGAATATTCTATAATCACGTGACCTTGTCACATGATATGATTACCTAAGTTCCCATGCTATTTATAGCTTGACTCCATTATGTAACTTGATATTGTCGATCAAGTTTCTAAATGCGCAGGAGGTTCTTTCCTCTTTGGGGGTCTCATAACAGTTTTCATCTGGGCCTCTGGCCCTTCTTGAACCCTCTACTAATTCTGTGTTATTAAGTTTGTGTTGAAGTCAGTCTGCTATGCTTCCTTCCTACAATGGTCTGTGCAGCAGCAGATAGTGTTGTTTATCAGGTCGCTTTGCTCCCTTCCAACAATGGTCTGTGTAGCTGCAGATAGTGTTGTCCATCAGGTCGCTTTACTCCCTTCCAACAATGGTCTGTGATACAGTGAGAAATATTGTACATCAGGTCGCTATGCTCCCTTCCTTCACTGGTAATTTGCACTGTTGTGAGTCAGGTCACTCTGCTCTCTTCCTACAACAGTATGGCCACAGTCAGTTTGCAAATTGTATGTTAGGTCGCTGTGCTCTCTTCCTTCACTGGTAATTTGCACTGTTGTAAGTCAGGTTGCTGTGCTCCCTTCCTTCACTGTTAATTTGCACTGTTGTAAGTCAGGTCGCTCTGCTCCCTTCCTACAACAGTGAGGCCACAGTCAGCTCGCTTTGCTCACTGCCTATTCCAATTTTATTCCAATTTAACCTAATTTATTTGAATTTTGTAGAGGTTTTTGAGTGAATTTGAGTGAAAAGAGAGGGTGTGTGAAAAAGTTGAACTATGTGTCAGCACCATCATTTCCCACATCGGTCTCGCATACATACTAGACAAGGTTTTCATCTGGGCCTCCAGCCCTTCTTGAACCCTCTACTAATTCTGTGTTATTAAGATTGTGTTGAAGTCAGTCTGCTACGCTCCTTTCCTACAATGGTCTGTGCAGCTACAGATAGTGTTGTCCATCAGGTCGCTTTGCTCTCTTCCAACAATGGTCTGTGCAGCTGCAGATATTGTTGTCTATCAGGTCGCTTTGCTCACTGCCTGTTCCAATTTATTCTGATTTATTTGAATTTATTGTGAATTTATTTGAATTTTGTAGAATTTAGCAAGCAAAGAGAGAGAATGCTGACCAATGCTTGTAAAGTGTTGGCTAAGCATTGGCTAAGCAGAGATCATCCCACGTCCTTCTCGCATACATACTAGACAAGGTTTTCATCTGGGCCTCCGGCCCTTCTTGAACCCTCTACTAATTTTGTGTTATTAAGTTTGTGTTGAAGTCAGTCCGCTACGCTCTCTTTTTACAATGGTCTGTGCAGCTGCAGATAGTGTTGTCCATCAGGTCGCTTTGCTCCCTTCCTTCACTGGTAATTTGCACTGTTGTAAGTCAGGTCGCTCTGCTCCCTTCCTCCAACAGTGAGGCCACAGCCAGCTCACTTTGCTCATTGCCTGTTCCAATTTATTCCAATTTTACCCAATTTATTTGAATTTATTCTGAATCATTTGAATTTTATAGAGGTTTTTGAATGGCAAGAGAGGGTGTGGGAATGCTTAGGTACAATTAATCAGCAGGCATCACTCCCACGTTCGGTGCAGCATACATACTAGATAACTTGGGCAGTAGTAGCAGCTATGAGGTCCTAGTAACTTAGTAACACTATGGACAACTATAAGTAACTGTATTAAAAGAGATAAGTAACAGAGTGCCAACTTCAAGTCCACAGGGAATTGTATATCAAGTCAGGTGACCTACTAAGTAATGAATCACTGAAATATTACTAAAGAACTGTCTAGAGCACATCTAACAGCTTGGGCCTTGTTTTCTTTGTTATAATTTTTGAACCAGCAGATTTAAGTCTCCTTCTAACTGTCTTGTATAATAGAGTATTATAAGCTTTATTAAGATCTATCTTGTAAGGCTCTAGCTATAATGACTTAAATCTACTCCAAGTCTGAGTTGATAAGGAAAACTCAATAGAGTTCTCATTTATTTCTAGTACACTACTTATACATGACACTTTCCCACACTTCTTATGTGTAGTAAGTCCAAAAGAAAAGAAAAAGAAAAAAATATAAATAATAACTTAGCTGTTTTGCCAAGTCATGACATATCTTCATTAATTCTTCATTGATTTCTATAGTCTTATTAGCACTCAAAAGCTCTTAAAAAAATCTCTCAAATAATGCCCAAATGTCTTAACACAATTATTATTTGCTGAGCTATTAGACAACTAGTAGGTAATCTCTATGGTGTTGTAACAAGATCATCTAGGCAATAAGTTGTTGTTTTTGTTGAGAATAAGTTTGTTTTCTTTCTATTGTATCAGGTAGGGTTATTATAAGTACATTGTTGTTATCTTATTGTCTACACTGTAAGGCCCAAAAATAAACAAATTTTGCAACTTCATGTCCCAAAATTAGAACTAGGATAGAATCTACTGCTAGGTAGCAGAGAAGGCACAGAGGACTTTACCAACAAGATTGACTATCTATCTATGTAACTGTATACCCAGGAACATAAGATCACTACTACCAATAGGCCAATCACTCAAGAACCAGCAGAGTTGAGCCTATAGCCCCATAGCATTAATGCCAAAAATAACAGCTTAGTCAGAAAAAGAAACCTCATATAGGAAAGTCCAGAAAGATGTCTATCAAAAGGAAACAAGACTGGTAGTCTGGCAAGAGATAAGAATAGAATACAACATTACCTGATCAGTTATAGCTAAGAATAAGAAATCAATTAAAAACTGATTCTTCATGATCAAAAACAAAAAAGCCTAATAAAAGAGTAACAAGAAACCTCAGGGAGCTATAGAAATAGCATCCAAGACTCCCTAAGGGTAAGAAAAAATAGGTCCCAAGTTGCTAAAGTAAGCAAAGAACAGAAGAGATCACCATGGAATCAGTGGTAGATAACCTAGTAACTTAATAAGGGCAAAATAGACCTGGAAAAACCATAGTAAATAATTGAGAAAGTCAAGGAGGCATGGGATTCTCCATCACTACCAGAACAATTGTTGTATTAATAGGCTTATGACTAGGTTTATTATTTCTCTCTATTTTTTGTATATTTCTTTTGTATTTCTCTAAAACATATAAAAACCCCTACCTAGTAGAAAGAGAACAAGCAATCTCAGTCACCTCTTTCCTCTATTTGGGTTTTTAAAAGTAGAAATCTATTTTTAGAGTATTCAGATCAGTGATTAAGGTACTTTGACTCAAAACTAAGTCAAAACAAAGAGACTACAAGACTAGTCATTATGAGAGCCCCAGAAAAATAGTATGGGAAACTTAAGTAAACTATATCATATGATTGGGTCAGGTGATTGTAGAATATTCCAGAAGGACATGTAATTGTGGGACTTTAGTGCATAGATTATATAAAAGTAATATAAGTAGTATAGAATACAATAGGGAACTCTATTGAGTTCTTCTTGAATATCCACCTAGGGTGAACTCTAAGTCTTTATGACTCTATTCCAACATAAGAACTTAATACCCAACAGTGACCTTGCACCTCATGGTCTCACCACCTACTTACTCTTTTATCGTTCTCGCTAGTAAGCACAGTGCTCACAAGCTTTCTGGATAGCAGACCCTAGTTGTAAAGGGAACTTCTTAGTCAGTTAGGGACTGAGGGAAGAGACTAGATACCAAGTCCAGGTATCCTATTCAAGTCCTGACCTTGCAACTGGACATTGTTCTTTACCTTTTTCCATGTATAAACTCTGTACTGCACTCCATTGTGAGTGGTACACACAGAAGATTGGCAGTAATTCATTGGGAAGTTGCTTAGAGTAGGGGTCCTCTTTTTAGAGGCAATTATATACAAATTTGATTAGGGCAGTAGTCAGTAAGGCAGTAGGACTCCAGACAGGTGAAGATTTTGTGCTCTGTTGGATATAGCCTTAAGTAGTTACCTTGGATCAAGAACCATTATCATCCAAATACCAATCATCCCCATCACTGTTGAAAGGGGCAAAAGAGGATTTAACCATGAAAAGCAAAAGGTAAAGGGGCAGTGACAGTCCTTAATCACATACTAAAGGGTTTGTGGGGAGAAGAAGGAAGTAGGGGTATCAGAAAGAAATTAAAATATGAAAGCACAGCTTATCTGTAATGTAAAAATAGACAAAATGATTGTGAGTTCAATCTAGATCCTTCTCATATAGTGTCCCTAAGGTATCCACCTTTACACACTATAACAAGCTCACTAGCAGAATAGTTAGTAAAGCACTCATGGGCCTTACCACACTCAATCAAGCTCTTATTCATACCCTTATACCAAACCTTATGGGTGTGATACAATCTGAGTCAATGATTAGCCAGGCTTTTCAGGCCTGCTACTCTATAGAAGGTTGTCTGAGTGACTGCTGTGTCTTGTCTCTTGAAAGAATAGGGTATATGATATGAAATATTTACTAACTTAATCTCTCACTAAGACCATCCCTTACACACTCAAGAGAATTGCATTTACAACCTCAAAAGCTTCTGAGATGAAGGCAAGGGCAAAGGAGGCTCTCCCTATCAATCTCTACTCTGAGAAATATATTAGAATATTACAAATGTTGGAAACTTAATTAAAAGAAATAGAAAAGGAAATCTTTTCATTCTACCACTCTCCCTTATATCTCTTCTCCATGACATTGCTATGTGGACATGTCAGATGCCACCTTCCTGTTCTTCATACCTTTCAGACATGACAATATAATCCTGCTTCACCTCCAAACTTCACTCTTGCCTAATATCCCCTGATCTCCAAACTAGCTTCCTTCTACTCTGAATATGATCTAGAAATACCTGACAGTGTGTATGAGCATTAACAATACAGTTGTCGTCTGATAGCATGTCTGCTTCTTGACTGAGTCCAGTAGTGATGGGATCACTAGTCACTGATAAACTTTTGATCTGTTATCTCAGTGTTATATTAGTCTAAGTCCATTATAGATTGAAATTATCTTGTATTCTAAAGATATTCTTGAGCCTCTGATTTCTAGAGTTTCAACATTGATAGTCTATATCTAAGAAACCTGATACTAGCTCATCAGTCTTGCCTCCTGAGGTATATGCTATTCTAGTATGTGGCAGCTTGGCACTACCTGATAGAAGTACCTAATCTTGGGTCTAGATTGTGTCTGGGGCTTATAGAAGGTCTTTAGAGTGGGTTCCAATAGTGAAATCCAGGGGTATAATGTGTATTCTATGTTACATTCTCACAGAAAATTTGCTAGCGGCATAACACTGTCACCACCACTATCACCATACAACATGTTCCACTAACAACAACTACTACCACCACCACCACCACCACAACAGCAGCAGAGAGAACCATGCATAGCACCTACTCTTTACCAACAACCTCTACCAACCAGAGAGGAACAACTTCTCTCAATGATTGCCACCCTGTAACAGCAGGTTAACAACATGCTCCTCTAGCAGCAGGGGAGTAGAGTAGAGGTTGCAAGACCTCCAATGTTTAGTGGAAAAATGGAGGAGGTGGGGGTATTCATAAATACAGCCTGTCTTTATTTGTGAATGAAGATAACAGAGGAGGTGGTAACAACACAAATAGCATAGGTGTTGTTATACATACAGGGGGGAGTAGTAGAAGTATAGAAGAACAGCCTGTTGGATAAACTGGCCAAGGGAGAGTCAGAGGTCGAGACAACAGAAGAATTGTTTACAAAAATAAGGTATGAGTTCAGAGAAATAACAGAAGAGGAGAGAAAGATAGAGTAGCTGAGGACAATAGAACAGGGGGGAAGATCCTGTGACAAATATGTCCAGGAGTTCAAAAAAATTGCCAGAGGGAGTGGTCATGAAAGAAGACCCTTTATAAAGGAATTCAAGAGAGGATTGAATGGGGCCATTAGAAGAAAATTAGTGGAAGCAGAAAGCCTGCCTACTACTATTAGAGAGTAGCAAGAGAGGGCAGTAAGATTAGATAGAAATCAAAGACAGAGTAGGGTAGTGTAAGGACTAAAAGATGTTCAGGCCTAAAAATAAGCAAATTTCATGATTTCACATTCCAAAACTAGGACTAAGATAGAATCACCTGATAGGTAGCAGAGAAGGCATAGAGGACTTCACTGCCAAAAGCTAGCTACTTAGCTACATAGCAGTATACCTAGGGATATAAGGTTGCTACTACCAATAGGCCAATCACTCAAGAACCAGTGGAGTTGAGCCTGCAGCCCCACAGCATCATCACTAAGAATAGCAGCTTAGTTAGGAAAGCTAAACTCCAAGCTGGAATAAAGCCAACTGCTCTTTGTTCAGCAATTGACAAAAAGAACTTGGTAGAGTTTCTGTTAGATTTTCTATACTACTTATACAACTACTACATGATCTGTGTACTACTTTCCCATGCCTATCATGTGATTCATTATGTGACATTATGTGATGTGATGCTGTGACTTCCTGTCATGTAACTATGACTATGTGACACTTGTGACATAACACTTTTCTGCACTCTCTTTTGTATAGTAAGTCCAAGATAAAAAAAAAGAAAAAAAAGAAAAAAAAAAGAAATATAAATAATGACTTAGCTGTTTTGCCAAGTCATGACAGAAGCCTCATATAAAAAAGTCTGGAAAAATACCCATCAAAGAAACAAGACTAGCAGCCCAGTAGGAAATAAGAATAGCTATAGCATCATTCAATCAGTAATGGCTAAGAATAGGAGCATATTAAAACTGATCTACTACAATCAGAAATAAAGAAGTAACAAAGAGCTTTAGGAAGCTATAGAGATAATACCTGAAACTTTCTATGCAAGAAAGGAAAAAAGACAGGTTCTAAGTTGCTGAGATAAGCCAAAGCAAAGGGGGAATTACTGTGGGGTCAGTAGTAGATAACCTAGTAACTCAGCAAGAGCATCTAGCAAAACTAATAGAAAATAATTGAGAAAAGACAAGAAAGTATGGGATTCCCTATTATAACTGGAACAATTGTTGTAATAATAGATTTATAACTGGGTTTTATTATTTTCTCTATTTTTCATATATTTCTTTTGTATTTATTTAAACCTATAAAAGCCCCTATTTAGTAGGAAAAAAGCAAGCAATCTCAGTTGCCTTTTTTCTCTATTTGGGTTTTTAAAGTGGAAATCTATTTTTAGAGTGATCAGATCGGTGATTAAGTTACTTTGACTTAAGACTGAGTCAAAAACAAAGAGACTATAGGACAAGTGACTTAGCCACAGAAGCAATGTCATAGAAGCTCTAAAATAGAGTTTGGCATTGCTAGGGAGTTGAGTTATACAGGGAGGATTTAAAGTCTTATATCTGATCACATAGTCAAGAGTACTACTGTGAGGATAGTCTGATTATATAGCCAGAGAGTGCTACTGTGAGAACAACTTTGAAATAGGGTATTAGAGCAACACTAGACAGGTAGGACTCAGGAACAGGGCAAGAACAGTAGTCTAGGATTGAGAATTGGATTTCAAACATAACTGCTACTACAGTACACTGGCAGAACTTTATTTTAAAACAACTTCTTTTCAACTTCAACTTTTGAATTCATTTCCTTATGAATTTGCATGAGAGACACTGTGCTGATACATAGTGTCGACTAAGGTGCTTTCTTAGGAGAATATGAAGGAGGATCATACAGAGGAAAAGAAGGACAGATGATATGAAGGGCTGGAAATAACAGTAAAGGATACAGGGGGAAAGGATTAAGCATCCCAAACTAGGGTAACTAAGCAGGTCTAGGAAGAGACCCAAATGCGATAGATATGAACAGAGGAAAAGGGAAAGACAGAACCTGCTATATGTGCAGGAAGTGGGGCTATATAGCCAAAAATTGTTGGAAAAGATGGAAGAAAAAGAGGAGAGTAGTAGAAACACCGCAGGAGTCAGCAAAAGACAATGTAAGACAGTGAGCTCTTGACTAGCCTCCAATAATCTGTACAGTGTATTGCACCCAGAAAAATTGGGCAATAAAATAAATTTAGCTAATACTACTGAGAGAATAAGAGATATGCAGCACACACTATGGCTGCTAAGAGAAGTCTAGATGAAGGTGGGGTTAGAAAAGCTAGAGAACTATGAGGGAGTAGCAGTAAAAGCATTGCTAGACAGCAGAGTAACAGATCTGTTCATGAACACAATCTTTGCCAAGAAAAAGAGATTCAAAATGGAAAAATTAAAAAAACCCCTTCTAGTAAAAAATGTGGATAGTATGGTAAATGTGGAAGGAGCCATAATGTACCAGATGGAGTGCAATATGTTCTTCAAAGAACATATGAAGAGAACTAGAATAGACTTCTGCAACCTGGGCAAAACAGAAGTAATATTAGGAATGCCATGGCTAGCAGCTCATAATTCAGAAATCAATTGGGAAAAAGGGGAAGTTAAAATGACAAGATGCCCACCCATATGTGGGAAAAGAAAACAAGAAATGGAAAGAAAAGAGATAAAGAAAACAGAAGAAGAAGAAGACTCAGAAGCATTAAGAAAGTTGGTATCCAAGAAATTCTGGAAGTGGAAAAAGGTGTTTGAAAAGAAAGAGTCAGAACAGATGCTAGTGCAGAAGGCCTGAAATCATGCCATAAAGTTAAAGGAGGGGTTTGTGCCAAAAAAGAAGAAAGTGTATTTACTATTGAGAAAAGAAAGAGAGGAGATATAGACATTCATGGTGAATCTCATCCTCAAGAGTCATTTGTTAATATATATAGCAACTCTTGCATAGTTATCTTGCAACAAATCTTGGTAAAAGAAAAATGTCCATTCAGGGTAGTTAGGAATATCATAAAGAGGGTCTTCTAAAAGATTGGTGTGACTAAGAATCCATCAGATGAGCAATCTAGGAGGTTTCTGGATAAATATGATATCAGCTGTATTTTTATTGTTTTCTAAGATGATGTTGGTTAGGACTTTGTTCTTTCCAATGTTCTGAGAGAAAATTGTAAGGTTTTATTTAATCATACTGTCTTACTGCCTACAACTAGGCAAATTGAATTAGCTCTGGTTTTCTAGGCTTTCTGAGCTTTCTTAGTGTGCCATTCTTGATTGAAGCAATTTCTCTAGAACAGGCATTTATAGTTGTCTGTCATGTGCTCACCTTTGCAGTTTATACATTTGAATATGTGGGGGTATGGAGTGCCTTGCACTGTTTCAAGTCTTGGTGGATTGAGCTTAGGGTTGGTCTTGCAGTACTATGCCATATTTCTATGATGCTCAAGTTTGTAGAGTCTATTATATTTTTGGCATCTGGATCCATAAGCTTTACAGGAAAAAGTTGAATGTCCCCATTTCTAGCAGTTATGACACTGAAGAATGCCTGGGTTCATGTTTGTGATCCTAATAGTAGCGATGAATCTACCAAAATTGAAGGAATAATTAATCAAGAGTTTAGCTTTGGGCTGCTTTGAGAGTCCTATATGTCAAACTAAACAAATTAGATTTGGGAGATGCTTTGATAGTTTAGCTATAAGGGAAATTGATTCAAAAAGTTCTAAGTAATTAATAAAGCTGGTGATATCTTTACTAGTAAGTTTTTTTCTGCTAGGTTGAACGTATAGTATACTAGTGATTTTGAGATATAACTTGGACTAGGGGAGATGAAAGGCTAAGATTTCATTGTTCTTGGCTCTCTCAATTGACTTGAGATAGCGTTCTATAATGGTAAGATTACTCGAGTTTGGGATGTTGTTAGTATTTATAGAAATGCCACCAGGACAAAGACAAATGAATTCTGCTCTTAGTATTGACTTGATGTTTTCCAATAAGTTGTTAATCTAGAAGACGTGGTTATTAGCTTCTTCTATAATGGTGTTAGTGAGATTGGTAAACACAGATACTATGACCTGTTTTTGAGAAGGTCTCTTAGTGGTGGATTGAATCTTTTTATTCTTGTGACCTAGTTTGGAGAATGCAGCATTGTAGATCTCAATGATCTTCTTGTTTGGAAATGTAGAAAAAGCTTTCTTTATTCTGAGGATGTTTACTGATGAATTGACAACCTGAGCATAGGAAGGGGTAGAGGTTGTTTTGCCATATATTTTTGATTTTTCCATTTGTTTTTTAGTGGGACAGGGTGGAACAGGAGGAAGGATTTTTCAGTTGATAGTTTTCTTAGGGGTGGAATTGTCATGTGTATTATTATCATGATTCTTGAGGTTGCCAAAATGAGTTTTGATGTTATCCCTGATAGAGGTAGCACCAGATGAGTATAGTTGATCCTACCTAGATTTGAAAATAGTAGAAATAAAGTCCTAGACAGATTCTCCAAATAGTTCAAGTTGTGCAATATTGTTGCTATTACATTCATTAAGGTTTCTTTGCTTAAGAAAGCAGGCCATATGTTGTAGCAAGCATGCCATGTTGCATATATCACTATGAAGAAATTCATTAGTTCTGAAAAAAGAAGTTGCCATAAAGTTGCCATTTAACAAGCTGGGATCAGCCAGGACATTGGTGCTATAGGGAATGACTGTGGAAGGGGATGGTTCTGTTGACATGTTTGTATTACCATTAGACACATAGTTAAATGTCTCAAAATGTGAGAGACCTCCATTTCTATGTTATTTTGAGCAGCTACATGCTCAGTGTAGTCATACTCAAATAGTGTGGATGAGTTATTCATGGAGGAGGAGGATGTACTGCAAGGGCCTTGGTTATTGGCCCTTGTGGTGAGGTGACCACATTGTATGTTGAACATGGTGTCATCTAGTTGAGCAGTCATTTGTTCAGTATTTTGATTTATAGCAGT
>Ga0153958_1000413_pt1 | contig 10871 bp, 6 predicted proteins | sample TSFL042MetaG_FD_104719 | JGI IMG/M metagenome (GOLD analysis project Ga0153958, IMG submission 104719) | Attine ant fungus gardens microbial communities from Florida, USA - TSFL042 MetaG | ecosystem: Host-associated > Fungi > Mycelium > Unclassified | place: USA: Florida, Wekiwa Springs... | reverse complement strand
CATATGCTCGAGTCCACGACTGGGCATCTAATGGATATCTTTGGGGGGCCGAACTCGTCTCTCGAGCTGGTTATTCTTGTTATTAAGGTGTAAAATGTCACTTATTTTGCCTAAACATTTGTATGGCGTAACAGCGGGCTCTTGTAAAGTAGAAAAGTTCGGTTTTGCTGTGTTCCATGATGAGGCCAGTGTTAATAAGGATTTTTGATATGATGTTGTAACTACATAATAAAAAGGAGTTAGAAAGGGAATAGCTCTTCTCCTGAGAAATCAAAAGTCCGTCATCAACAAATGAGAGAATGTCTGTAGGGATTTCTTTATTGAGGTTTTTTATTCTTTTTTTGAACGTTTTTATAATTGGAGCTAGATATAAGGCTGATAGTATGGGGGAGAGGGCGGAACCTTGACCGACGCTGACGTTTACATTAAAGGGAGGGGACATGAAAGAGTTCCATGAATATGAAGTAGAACGGTTCGAGTGGTAGCTATTGAAAAATCTGACAATATTAGTGTTAAGGCCAGCTTTTTTTAGACATAGTGAGAGAAATTGGTGGTTAAGGGAGGGAAAGAATTGAGCGATATCGAAGGCTAGAACGCTCGTGTGACATTGTCTGAGCCAACCAGCCCTGATAAGATGAGTGAGGTATATACCCGCATCTGTTGTGGATCGTTGCCGGATACCCCCGAATTGATGAGGGTCGATGAAGCCATTGGCTGACAATTGGAATTGAAGCCTATTGCTGATGACTTTCTCGATGAGTTTGCCCGTGGTGTTGAGTAAGACAATTGGTCGGAACGATTTGGGAGAGTTATAGTTGTTTTTATTTGGTTTGGGTATTACTACTGTGTTAGACGATTTGAAATGAGACGGTCAGAATTCTAAGTCAATACACGCGTTAGCAATTTGTACGATTTTTTGTAAACATCTATTGTTTGTGATTAATGATTTGAGGTGTCTCCAGGAAATATGATCTGGACCAGGGGTCGACGAAGATGAGCACTTAGCTATAGCATCTGTGAATTCTTGTTTTGAGAATGGGGGCCATGGAATTTGATCGGCTTGTGGGATTTTGTTTAGGAAAGATGCGTTTATAGGTCTGTTCTTGGCTGAATTGTAGGACGAGTGTAGGGCGTGCCACAAGTCTGGTAGAGTATTGCATGGTTGGCCTTCGTATAGGATGGATTCTTAGTCGGCAGGTTTTTCTTTTTAACCCAATTCATAAGGTCCCATGGTCTTTTATTTGAGGAGGCAATCTTGTAGATTTTGTTGTCGAAGAATTCTTTCTTCGCTATCCGGGTATTTGATTTGAATTCTTGCCAATGTTCAATATCACCTGTGTTGCAATACCTGTTTAGACTTTCAGTACACATCTGATTCCACCATTCTTTAGAGTGCTTTGTTATGTGTTTCTTTTTTGCTTGGGAGTGTCATGCTTCATTGAAGATACTTGCTAATCGTTGGACAACTGCTTCCAGATCTTCTTTTGACGTAATGTTTGAGGTGTCAAGGGTGAGGGTGCCGTCGGTAATGGCATTGGTGAAGTTCTTTTCTTCCTCGCTGTCTTTGCTTATGGACCAGAAGAAATTGTCTATGTTAGTCTTGTTGATACTTACTTCAATAATAAGGGGGACATGATCTGAGGGTCTCTGCAATTCAGGGTGGAGGGAGTGTTGGCCGAATCCTGAGTTGTTGGGGTTAATGAAAGCTAAGTCTATGACAGAGTTAGTGTCACACAGATTATCTGCAAACCTTGTTGGGCCTGGGTTGGTGGGTGGTGAGAGATCTAGGCCTAAGCTTTCGGCTAGAGTGAGTAGGTCTTTGGAATGAACAGAGTGGTGGGGGTAGTTGGGGTCCCAATCATTATCCCTTATGTTGAAATCGCCTGTCATAACAATAGTGTTGTTTAGGTTAACGATGTTTCGATTGAGGAAGTGTAGGGCACTTTGGTTGTCATCTGAGTAGACGTTTATGACGTGTTGGCCTGAGTGGAAGGCTAGGATATTGACATCTCGGTGATTTATTATGTCGAGTCTGAGAGTGAATCTCATTTTCTGCAGCCTTTTGTTAACGTATGTTGTGACTCGAGCGTAATTTTCCTGAGCTGGGTTCTGTCTGATGAATAGGGTCCAGTCGGGGTGGTTGGGGGTACCGTATATTGGGTCTCCTGTAGGATCGGTGTGACTCAGGATATGATGAATGAGGGATTTGGGTGGTTCTTGAACTAGGATGATATCTATGCTGTTTTTGCTGTTTTCTAATATGGTATTCATTAGAGTTTTGTTTTTTCTGACATTCTGTGAAAATATTTTTAGGGTTTTCTTAATCATAGTTTCTTACCGCCTATGGCTAGGTGAATTGTATTGGCCTTGGTTTTCCAGGCTTCTTGTGCTTTTTTTGAGTACCAATCTCTGTTGAATCAGTTTCTCCAGAAGGGACACTTGTAGTTGTTGGCCATGTGTTTGCCTTTGCAATTGATGCATTTGAAGGAATGAGGACATGGCATGCCTTGGGCAGTTTCGAGTTGGGGGAGAGTTTGATTTGGGGTTGGCTTTGCAGCACCATGCTAGCTCTCTGTGATGTTCGAGTTTGTGTGGGCCACTACACTTTTGGCATTGAGACCCATGAGCTTGACATGAAAAGGTTGAATGGCCCCATTTCCAACAATTGTGGCACTAGGGAATGCTGGGGTTCATGTTGGTGGCCCTGACCATGGCGATATGACGACCTAGGTTGAAAGAATGGTTAATTAACGATTTAGCTTTAGAACCGTTTTGGGTGTCCCATATATCAAACCATATAATAGCCATGTCTGACTTGGGCGAGGCTTTGATGATACGTGGTTTAGTGGCTAGGGAAATGTTTTCGAAAAGATTGATGTGTTTCATGAAGTTGGTGACATTTTCGCTGGTAATTTTGTTGCCGTCGGCTCGCAAGTAGGGAAGGCCTGTAATCTTCAAGTATGATTTGGACTGTGGAAGTCTGGGGCTAGGAATGTCATTGCTGTTAATACCTTTGACTGATTTGAAATAATTTCCTATGATAGAAAGGTCGCTGGGGTTTGGTACATCGTTTGTAATGATGGTAATTCCACCAGAGCAGGGATAGATAAATTCAGAGCGTATCGACGATTTGACATTTTTCAGTAGAGTATTGATTTGGAACACGTGTGTGCTGGCATCGCCCATGATGCCTTTAGCGAGTTCGTTGTATACCAGGATAATGGCCTGTTTTCTAGACGGTCCTTTGGTGGTGAATTGGACTTTTTTGGCTCTATTGATGTGTTGGCCAAAGGCTGCATTGTGCATTTCAAGAACTTTCTTGTTTGGTAGGGCTAGGAAGGCATCCTTGATCTTGAGGGCGTTGGTGACGTTTGACGCAATTTGAGCATAGGACAGAGGGGATTTTCCTTTGTTGGAGGTTTTTTGTTGGTGTGCTTTTGATTTCTCCAGGATTTCCTTGGAAGGGCGGGGTGGGATAGGGGGGGGTACCTTAGTTATGTGAGCTCTGTGACGAGTATTTGTACTTGATGAGGGTTTGGTAGATTTGCCAAATTCCTTTGTGATGTTGTCTCTGATGGATGATTTGTTGGCAGTTATAAAGGTGTCCCATCCTGATTCGAAGATGGCTGATATGAAGTCCCATGCAGATTCGCTGAAGGGGTCTAGTTGCCTGATGCTGTTAGCGTTCCAGTCCTTAATGTTTCGTTGCCTTAGGAAGCATGCCATGCGTTTTAGGGAACACATGACATTGTTAATATCGCTGTTAAGAAATTCGTTGGTGCTGAACAAAGATGTCACCGTGAAGTTTCTGTTCCATAGACTGGGGTCTGCTGGGACGTTAGCGCTGTATGGAATGACTTCGGGGGAAGAAGGTTGTGTGGAGATGTCGATATTGCTGGTGATTGTAGAGTTAAGTGCCTCCTCGAGGGGGACACGTGGATTTGATGCTGGAAGGGAAAAAGAGAAACTAGTAACATTTTCAGCTGAGGGACGGGAAGAATCCGTTGTCTCTATGTCCATGTTGCAGTTGGCAGCAACACGTTCAGCATAGTCTACTTCCGAGGGGGGGGAGGAGTCGTCCATTGGGGAGGGAGAGTTGCTATGGGGTCCGTTAGTGCTGGGGCGAGAAGTCGAACGTCCGCGTTATATGTTGTAGGCATCATCTTCTGGCCTAGCCGAGGTAGTATTGGGAAACATATTTGCAGTGAGATTATTGAGAACTAAAATGTAAAGGTTTATTTGCTAAACTAAACTCAGGCGCTACCAACAGAGTTGGTGGTATGAGTGAAAGAAGCGATGAACATTGTCACATTACTAGTTAGGATAAATACAGACCAGATCTTTCTTTCTGTATTTCCTCTGTAAAATTTTACTTTAAGAAATCAGTATTCTTTCTTATCTTAGAACAATCTTGAAGAGTACTACTCAAAGTCTCATTGACATCTCCTCTCCAATATAACTTTACTGAAAACCTTAACCAGACCCTCTAATAAGGAGCACAAAGATATCAAGTGTTAAATATAGGCTTCAAGTTGAAACACATAGATTCAACTATGAGGTCTAGAGTCTTAACAGTTTCCTATTGTATTTTGTATACTACTTATACTATTTCTACATGGTCTGTGCACTAAGTTCTTATGGTCACATGTTTCTGGAATATTCTACAATCACCTAATCTAGTTACATAATATAGTTTATATAAGTTTCCCATGCTATTTATAGTTTAAACCTATTATATATCTTAAGATTACAAACCAATTGTTTGAATGCATGGGAAGTTATTTCCTTTTTGGGCTCCTCATAACAGGGAGATAACATTTTCTTATATTCCATTATCCAACAATCTTGCCAACTTATTCACCAAACCTCTGCCATATAATGTGATATGATGTTTTATATTTATGTTAGACCTTATACCAGAAACAAAGGACATGTTAGTCCAGGGGGAGTGTTGAAGAGGACTACTGCAAAGGTACTCTACCAGTAATAATGTCATAAGTACCTCTTTGGTAAAGACAGAGTTTGTTATCTTTTATATAAATATATCCCCTACATTGTCTTACTACCTCAGTCATCAATTGATACTATTGACTACTGAGGTAAAGTTTATCTTATAGAATACCTAATATCACATCTCTAATATGTTCTATTAGCTTAGTTTGTAAAAGATAGTAGTTAGTTGTCAATTGATACTATTGACTACTAAGCTTAATTTGTAAAAGAAATCTTCTAGAATATTTTTTTTAATATATCAGATTTGTATTTCATTATATCTACTCATTGGTTTGCAGAGGAATATACTCTATTCCAAGCCAAACCAATATGCAACTGCATGTCTATGACAGTTAGAGCATCAATAACAATGTATAATATTATACAACTATTAGGATCTGTACTTTTCACACTCAATACCCTCAATAATGAAAAACCAATAATGACTTCCTGATACTAGCTGTACAGTAGTTTACTTTTTGTCTTACTATGAATGTCCTAGGTGAACCAGTATTGACTGTGTCAACATGATATTTACAATCTTGATATTTCAACAGAAATGGAAAATCTTATTCTCAATATGTGACCTATTACCTTGGCAAGACCAATGGGCTGTTCCTGGACTATCTAGAGAGTATAAGGGGGTACTCAGAGGCATCTCAGAACACACTCGACATTAGTAGAGAAAGTGTCTTAAGTAAGAGCAATGAATAGCCCAGGAGCTCTAATCAATGTTGAGGTAAGGTATTCTACCATACATCACTAGCTACTTATACTAGACTAGCCAGTCTGTGTGCTGGTCACTAAGAGAACACAGATCAGGACACTAATAACTACCATACCTAATAAGGCTATATAGTACTAACCATGGCAACGAGAACAAGAGGGAAGGGAACTATGAATAGCAGGCTCCAAGGATCTAAGGGCAAGCTAAATAATACTCACTTATACCAGGTTACCTAAGCTACTCTAGAGCATTTCCTTATAGAGAGGAGACGAAATACATTTAGACAGATTGCAGAGAAGATATAAAGAAGACATATTATATGTCCTGCATATGCTACTGTTGTTATCGACACTATTGGTTGACCCTCAGAGGTATCACTGAGAATGGCTTATGCAGATATTAGACTAAAGCACAAAAGTTATTAACAAAAATCTTTGACAATTGTATTAAGACCATATATGAAATTTTTTTGTTCTTCCTATACAGTGTGAACAGGTATAGCATGATATAATTTCCCAAGACATTTGAGAGCATTAATATGAGGATCCATGTCTATATAAGCTTTCCTTTTTGATTTTCTGTGACATTTCAAGGCAACTGTTCCATTACTAAGCTCATATAAACTGTGCTCCTGGAATGGAATTAGGGTATAATGTTACCTCGACAAAAATAAAAATGCATGGCATACAAACAAAGAAGTAGAGGATCCTATTGTCACAAACTTCATTTGGCCATATCTCCATCAGTTCTTTGACTATTCCCACAGTCTTAATGGCACTAGAAAGCCCTTGAAAAAACCTTTCAATTGATACCAGTCACGTCTTGAAGCAATCAGCAATGGCCAAGATATTAGGTAGATCAACTGGTAACCACTATAGTACTGTTTATTAAATCACCAATATCTCAAAAACCACCATGATCTATGCTTTGCTTTTAGGCATCAGAGAAGCCCTCTTCATATCACTCAGAATGAGCCTAAAATGGTGCCAAGGTAATTAATATTAGTGGAGATATGAGGGTCTCAATGTTTGCACATAGACTTCATTAATTACCTATTGATAGTTATCTGTCCTTTTCTTAAAACCAAGGACAGCCTCCATAAGGTTAATTTATCACTATTTACAGCACAAAGGCACTACCATATATAGAACAATAGGTAGTAACATGTGATGATCTGTTCTAGTACACAAACTATCACTTTCATGTATATAAGGACTCATAGTCTGAGGATTAGACCTCAGACTTAACAACATCTTTTGTCACTTGTCTAACTTCGCATTTTTGAACTATTTAAAGTAGCAAAGCACCTATCACAAATAGTAAGTGACCATTTGTAATACCTATGTACTCTATTTGTACTGATTTTGAAAATACAACAACGCCTCCTGTTGGGATCTCCAACTTTCCTTTCTGGAGGAAACAAGAGCCAATCCACTGAGTTGATGAGGTTTAAAATCCTCTTCCTATAATTTAGGCTACATCATTAATAGTTCTACAAGGATAATTCCAATGATACTAGCCAAACTAAAATCTGGGTATATTTCTATGGTAGCTAGTACACTTTTTTTGTTTTCAAACAATGCCCAGGAAATATAGATGGGAGCAGACCAACGATATGGTTGCACCAAAAGAATGATCACAAATCATGATACAATATTTCTTTATGTATTCTGACTGCAAAAATTGGACAATACTAGTGACCCAATTGTGTGTGCCTGTCAAGAACCATGTAGAGCAGGAGCAGAGTGACCCAGAGTAGAGCAGAGCTACTCCAGAGTGAAGGGGAGTTGACAACAAAATGAGAAACAACCTTGGCCTCAGCTTGTGTGTTATGCCTCGATCTTCTGTCATATATGTGGTTGTATATTTCAGGAGGACAGAATTGTTGCCAGAAGTTCAGGAGAGAAGTGATATATTGATAAGAGTAAGAATAGAACATGTAAAAGATGTTAATCTACAAACTAAGGAACTAGAATGTAACTAATAGAGTACTTATACTAAGTCTAGAATAGGAGGAGTACAAGTAACTAGTCTAAATCATAATCCTATAGAAGTAGACAACAGGAGTTCAGAAGTGGAATTTAGTAATAATATAGAATATAAAAGAAATTATTATTATTAAATGATTATTTTCCATCATATGACAGTGCCTAGGAGACAAGACGAAATAATTACATTATTTTGTAGAAGATAAGGATAAGCAACTTACTGGCATCTTTTATTTGTTTGTCTAGTAATTCTTGGTTTAGAACTCTGGCATCTCCATGACTAGGTGAATTAAACACCCATGCCTCACAAATCTTGGGATGGCTTGGATCAGACATTGAGAAGAGGTGATTGATGATAAGTTCCCAATGTTCTTTGACTTACCAACTATTAGATCAAATTCAGGATGAAACTAGTAGGAAACGTATATATACCAAGATAATGTAAGAAAAGTAGTATGATACCATTAACAAGAGAGGTATCAGATACTCTATACTGTTTTGCTGTAATGCTGAGAGAAGGCAAGGATAAACATTGGGAAGAGAGATTGAAGACATATTTGTGTAGGTAATGAGCCATTGAGCCCAGGAACTGACACTACTTACTAGAATTTGAGCCAAGTTATATAGCAGAACCAATATTAAGTATGGAGCAGATGTTAATCCTTCTGATTTTAAGAAATTATTTATTATGGAATTACTTCCTGGGACTGATCATCATGATATCACATAATTGATATATTACAATTATCAGTGGAGAAACTACATCAAGGGTAAAGAGAATAATGTCTGGTCTAGGAATAAACCAATATGTGGAATATGAAATTCCTTATAGTGATAAGCCAAACAGTAAATGAATTATTTATAAGAGGTTAGTTAATCAATGAGAAAATCTTCCTATCTTGGGCTTGCGGTTTATTAAACATCTATAGGCCTTTTATAGAGCATAGTCTAATCCTGCCTCAAGCCCTATCTAAGGCCCACTAGGAATAGGATACACTTAGGGTATTAACAGGGATAGGAGTAAGTGTAGCTACAGTCTGCCCTTGACTCTATACCTTTCAAGAGTACCCTTAAGTAGTGGATAGTTATTGACCTACCTTTGGTGGATCCTAGCCTAATCTAGACCCTTAGTAAAGTACTTATGACCCAGAGGGTTCTACATAACTTATACTTTTCTATGAATATTTCAAAGAGGGTATTGCAATAGACTGATGCAATAGACATATCCAAGCTCCAACATCATTGTATCAACTCTTCCATTATTGTATCACTGATACCACTATTCTTTCATTGCCTTTAATTGTCTCTACCATTCTAGCTGACTCATCATCAATATAATGCTACTTGTCACCTGGGGCCACGAATTAGCACCGACTTATATAGAGACCAGTTTCACTATCCTCTATCAGCTGTTTACTCAATCCCAAGACATCTGAGATATTGACTAAATAAAAGAGGGTTATTCTCTTCTCTAGAATGATAACTGATGATTTTTCACAATTTATTGACCTTGCTTCACTATCACCTCCTATAGTATCAAGAATCCAATCTACCTAACCTTGAAGGACTTTATCAGATTTACATCTTATGAATGTGTAGCAAGGTGTGTTGAAATATGAATGCAAGAGAGTACAAAGGATAGGTTAGGTTATAATTGGATAGTGAATACAAACTAATTACACTACCTCTATACCTACTTACTTATCTTATAAAGTAGCTACTAATATCAGTATATCAAACAAATTGATCCCATCATATGCATTGTGCAGGCTTACATGATATCCAGAATCCAATAAGATGCTCATTGCCACTTGCTTCTGTAGCAGCCACTATCCTTATCTTTTCCCAACAATCTATGAGAACATTATTTGATGTGCACTCAACTTCAGTTCATTATATCATATCAAAATTGCAATAGTAGCTCTTGAACTCTTGCTGAATGTAAGCTATTAGGCAGGAATTAGGCACCATATAGAACAGCTAGATATTGATACATGAATACATTCTCTAAAATCCATCATGGGTGTTGTAATACAGGCATGAGGAGCATCATGAAAAGAAACAAGAAAGTTTGAATAAAGGTTATCATCTACTGCCTTGATTCCAAAATGGGGAGTTAAGATAGTCGATAATGGCTTGATTGGCCTAAAATATCAGTGAGACTCTGAGTCAAGTCATGGTTGTGTATCATTTGTAGAATAAACAGCTGAGCTTCCTCTGGAGACAGGATGCAGATGCAGTTATGGTCATGTTGGTGCAAGTATTGCAGGTATTGATGCTTTATTGCTGTTACTTTCATTCTTGTCAGTACTCTTCTGATAGTTCTTTCTCTTTCTCTTCCTCCTCACAACTGCACCTGAAGCTTTTGGTCTGGTCTTCCTATGCTCTGTCTTCACATCATGAGCAGAAGGTATTGATTTTCTTTGTCATTTTTTGACCTGACCCTTGTCATTCTTTTCTCCATTATTCTCTTGATCAATGCTACTGTTGCTCTGATTCAGACCCACAAGTCCAGCTTGTTTTGTTTTTCTCAAATTCACTACAACTTGCTACAGACATCGACTAATATAAAGTTCCTTTTGAAAGTATTGAGATCATTAACAAAACCAACAATAAAGAGTTCATATTGTTGAATGTAGAGGAGAAGGATCTTTCAGATTAAAGTCTATCTTGTTTTTACTGTCTATATTACTGATATGGGAGCAAAAAGCTCAAAGTTTCTTTAATATTCAAATCATTGAGCTCAGGCTGTTACAGTGACTTTTGTAGGTTTCATTAACAGAAGCTAAGCTGATTAGTGCCTACTGCACCACTGAAGCTTATGAGAATGGATTTTTTAAAAAATATCTTTCCATAGATTTCCCAAATATTTTGTTGGTATGGGACTGACCAGCAAAAAATAAAACCAAGGTACAACTCACGAATCTCTCTGATTTTCCATGCCTAAAAATCTATTGAAGTTCATACAAAAGTAAAAGTAATGTTTAGATGCACATATGATATTACATGATTTCCTTTTGAGTGTATGAGTATGGTTAAAATGCTGCAAAAATCAAAAGCATTGATAGAGCACCCCAGTCAGCAATAATAATGTTGGGAAATCAAGCTGACACCATGATCCTGTGGAAGTTTTGGGAACTTTCTAGAATTTTTATTTAGTATAT
>Ga0153958_1000412_pt1 | contig 10894 bp, 4 predicted proteins | sample TSFL042MetaG_FD_104719 | JGI IMG/M metagenome (GOLD analysis project Ga0153958, IMG submission 104719) | Attine ant fungus gardens microbial communities from Florida, USA - TSFL042 MetaG | ecosystem: Host-associated > Fungi > Mycelium > Unclassified | place: USA: Florida, Wekiwa Springs... | reverse complement strand
TGAAGCATCTCGTCAAGGTTGAACAGGAGGAAGGTGTAGATGGAGAGAGGGGCATTGTTATTTTCGTGTCGAGTGCTGCTGCTGTGAGACTTGGAACTTCACTCTTGACCTGAGTGGTGCTGACATTGTTGCTGACCTTCGATTGTAGTACGAGGGTCAACCAGGCCAAATCGCTTACTCTGCAACTAAGGGTGCGCTTCGTTCGATGACTCTTCCTATGGCACGCGATCTGGCTAGGCATTCCATCCGTGTCGTTACCATCGCTCCAGGTGTTTTCAACAGTAATATGACCGTGCATTTCCCAGGCAAAATACGAAAGAGCCTGGAGAATGATGGAATTATATATCCAAGGCGGTTCGGTCAACCCTCAGAGTTTGCAAAGACCGTCCGATGGATATTGGATTGCCCATACGTTAATGGGGAAACAATAAGGTTGAGTGGTGCAGGAAGATTACCTGCCAAACTTTAAACCTTACTGTTGACTTTGCTTGTATCATGTAAGTGTAAAGAGAACAGAAAATGTTGACAAGGCAGAATGAAATGCAGGCCGCGAGCCTGTCTGTCCGAGAACCTCTGATTCAATCGATTCAAGACCATTGGCAGGATCAATACAAAGCTTTCTGTGATGCTTCCTGTGATGATCAACCGCTTGCGACACACTATATAAGGAAGCTATGAGGTCGTCAGCTTTATACAAAGCTGAAAAAATCAAAAACGCAGATTGTTCGTATGCGTCTCATACAAGATGACATGGTAGTTGGCGCCAAAAGAATGACCCGGTCAAGCCAAGGCTTCACCAAGCGTATCCATTGGTCCAAATCTATTTTCGAAATTTATGTTGTGTATACATTATTTCTAAGATGAACGACAATATATGTGATATGAATCACTTCCTAGAAGAGCAACATGCTTTTTGCTTGAAAGCATGAAGAGCCAAGTAATGCTGACCACTGTGAAAGATGAATGGTGCATGCCAAAGAGTATGCCCTGTCTTGTTATGTAGCACTAAACCCAAGGATGTCAAATGTACTCTGGTTTTCAACTAGAAAGCAATAGAAACTCAGACATCACCTCTGTAGATAACAACTGAGACCTACAAGACAGAGACCAACATATGTATATACTGAGTTTACCTGCTGTCCAAGCAGTGAACCCTTTGTTCAAGCAGTGCTGTTGTGTTGTGGGTATGAGTAACCACCACCTCCTTTGTTCCTACATTGTGAGGGTATTGGTGAAAGGATGCAAAAGGGGAGTTGCACACTAAGACTAACAATAAGGTGCAGTACCAGCTCCCAATTGCATGCTAAAGGTTTGAGGGGAGATAACAAAAGTGAAGGTTTAAGTAAAAAGGAAATTAGAAATTATATGCAGCTTTATGTAAGATAATTTGTCATTGCATAAGGAATGGAAAATCTCTCTAGATCATTGTTGCATAGCCTCTCTAAGATGTCAACCCTTACACACCATGACAAAAGCTCCCCTGGAAAATACAGTTAGTTGATCACTCCTGGACTCTTCATACTCAGTTGCCCTCTTGTCTGCACCCCCAACACCAAACCTTATAGGTGTGATGCAATCCAAGTGTGTACCTAGCTGAGCCTTCCCAATTCTCCAAAGCCTGCCCAAGTTGCATCTGCTAGTTCTCTCTAGATCAAGGTCTGGGTATCACAAATGGTCACTTACTGTTTGTGATTGGGTTGAAGGTTACTTCAAAAAGTGCTTATAAGTGAAGTTTAGACAGTGACAAGAGATGTTATTAAGTCTGAGGTCTAATCCTCAGACTATGAGTCCTTATATACAGGATTGTAATAGTCTGTGCACCAGAATAGGCTATCATATGCTACTACCTATTGTTCTACATATAGTAGTGCCTTTGTACTTAAAAATACAATAACTTAACCATATAGAGGCTGTTCTTTGTATCAGAAAAGGCAGATGATTATCTATGGGTAATTAATTAAGTCTATGTATAAGCATTGAGGACTTCGTATCTCTATTAATAATAATTGCCTTAAGGTTGTTCTAGATTCATTCTGAGCATTATGAAGAGGGCTTTGATTGACCCTAGAAACAAAGCATATATTATGGTAGTTTTTGAGATATTGATAATTTAATATGTGGTACCATAGTGGTTATCTACTGATTTACCTGATATCTTGGCCAATATTGATCACCTCAAGATGTTAAGACTCTAGACCACTATCACAAATGGCCACTTACTGATTTGTGATTGGTTGAATTGATATTCAAAAAGCTCAAAAAAGCGAAGTTTAGACAAGTAGCAAAGATGTTGTTAAGTCTGAGGTCTAATCCTCAGACTATGAGTCCTTATATACATAATTGTGATGGTTTGTGCACTAGTACAGATCATCACCTGATTACTACCTATTGTTCTACATATGGTAGTGTCTTTGTACTAAAATGATGATAACCTAACCATATGGAGGCTGTTCTTTGTTCTAAGAAAAGAACAAATGACTATCTATGGGTAATTAATGAAGTTCATGTGCAAACATTGAGGTCTTCATATCTCTACTAATATTAATTGCCTTGAAGTCATTCTAGGCTCATTCTGAGCGTTATGAAGAAGGCTTCTGCTGAGCCTAGAACCGAAGCATTGATTGCAGCGGTTTCCGAGATATTAGCGATTTAATAAATGGTAACATGGTGGTTACCAGTTGATCTGCTTAATATCTTGGCCATTATTGATTGCCTCGAGACGTGACTGGTATCAATCGAAAGGTCTTCTTAAGGGCTTTAAGCTGGCTTTGAGACCATGGGAATTTTCAAAGAATTGGTGGAGATATGACCAAATGAAGTTTGTGACAACCACAAGGGAGATATGCATTTTAGCCTTGAGCCTATGTCAACACTTGATATCTTCATATCCCTTGATGAAGGGTCCAGTTGAGATTTTCAGTAAAGTTATATCAAAAGTAGAAGTATTAAGACTTTTATTTGCACTTGTTATAAGAGTCCAAAGACTAGGAAGAGTACAGGGTTTCAAGAGTAAAAGGATATTACACAAGAACTGTAGCAACTTAGCCTAAATAACTTAATTATCCTCTAAGTCTGAGTTGACAAGGAAAACTTAATGGAGTTCCTATTAGATTTTTTACACTACTTATATAACTACTATATGGTCTGTGCACTATTTTCCCACACCTATCATGTGACTCATCATGTGATATAACACCATGACTTCCTATCATATGACTATGACCAAGTGATACTTCTAATGTGACACTTTTCTATACTCCTTATGTATAGTGAGTCTAAAAGAAAAAGAAAAAGAAAAGAAATATAAATAATGACTTAGCTGTTTTGAAGTCATAACAAGAACCACAAAAAAAGAGAACTTGCTATTCTCTTTTTTTCTAAACTGTATTTCTACTTCCTATTGATATTACAAGTAGTTACTAGCTTTGGGCTCCTAAGTGACTAAAAGTGACTACTTGAGTCAATCTCTTTGAATAACTAGGTCCAAAGATTCTTCTTAAAAAAAGAGTCTATAAATAAACTACTAATGTTTATAACATTGTCTAAGGTTTATCCAATATTATAGTAACTTAGTATTATGAGAGTCCCAAGAAGGAAATAGTTTCCTACACATTTGAACATTTGATCTATAACATCAAGATGCACAATGGGGTCAAGATATAAATAGTGTGGGAACTTAAGTAAGCAAACCACATGACCAGAGCCATGTGATCACAGAACATTCTGGAAAGACTTGTGACTATAGGACTTTAGGATACAGCCACTTGTAAAGTAGTATAAGTAGTAGCTCAATCTAACAAAGAACTCCATCAAGTTTTTCCTGAACATCTACCTAGGGTAATCACTAAGAGCTATCATAGCCCTTCAATAACACTTAGCCTAAGATGACTTAGTTACCCTTTAAGTCCAAGTTGACAAGGAGAACTTGATAGAGTTCCTATTAGATTCTGTACACTAGTTATATAACTATTATATGGTCTGTGTACTATTTTCCCACACTTATCATGTGACATAACCTGTAACATCCTAAATATGACTGTAATGTGTGACATTTGTCATATGATACTTTCTTATACTTTTTCCTTATATAGTAAGTCCAAAAGAAAAATAAAATAAAAAGAAATATTGCCAAGTTATGATAAGAACAAAGGAAGGAGCAGCTAGCTTTAGTAATAATCAAAGGAGAAGAAGAATGGAAGGTTGAGAGAATTTTAAACAAATGGCAAGTAAGAGAAAAGAATAAGTATTTGGTAAAATAAAAAGGATTTACAGTAGAGTCCAATACTTAGGAGGGAAAAGAGAACTTAGAAAATGCCAAGGAAACAATTGAAGAATTTGAAAAAGAATACTGACAAAACATAAAAGATATGAGGTGACAAGAGAAAGAAAAAAGACATTTAGGGAAGAAGAATTGCCAAGAAGGTTTATGGCAAAGAAACTATTTGGGTGGTCAGACAAACAGTACAACCAAGAATATTGGAAAAGATTGGAGTAAAATTGGAGACAATGAAAAGATAAACAAGCAAAAGGAAAAAAAAACATTAAAGACAATTCAAAAAGAAAAAGAAATTGAGTAGAAGGGATTGGAAATTAAAAAGTGGATAGAAGAAGATAAAGACAAAATGGGCAACATGGTTGACCTATATTATAAGTTGTAAAAACCCTTAGAATAAGGAAACTTAAAAGAGAGATAATATCATAACTTGGCAAAATAGCTAAGTTGATATTTATATATTTTATTTTTTTTCTGGACTTACTACACAAGGAAGGAGTGCAGGAAAGTATCACATGACCATGACCATGTCACATGTTAGCATGACATCACATGATGATTATGGGAAAGTAGTGCACAGACCATGTAATAGCTATATAAGTAGTGTACAAGAATTAAATAAGAATCCTATTGAGTTCTCTTTATCAACTTGAATAAAGAGTAGAATTAAGTGTTCACTACTAAGTCTTACATACTATCTACATTGATTATATAATATAAATATACCAGTTTATATATTACCAGGTTATTATTATTTTCTATGATAACTCTATTAACAAAGTTTATAGCAGCTCTATTAATGTAAGCCCTTAATAGACTTAGGGTTAGACTAGGGTTAAAGTTCAAGAAGAACTCAATAGAGTTCTTGTTGGATTAAAGCTATTACTTATACAAATATTTGTTGGTTTGTATACTGGTTTCCCATAATCACAAGATTCTTACTAATAACTATATAGTATTACATAATTAGTCCCACATTATTTATATTTTTAGTCCATTATATATATCTTCATCAGGCTTGGTGGACATACAGAAAATAGCTACTTTTTTTGAAGCCATCTCATAACAAGCTCTCAAATCAACTAAAGCCTTGGTCTATACCTTTTGCTATACACCCAAAGTGTAACTGGAATTTTAAAGGAGGTTGTCTTGTTATACACTATATTATTATAAGATTTCAGTACTACTTTTGACTTTTGCAAGCTAATAGAGGGTATATTATCCTTTGACTATAAATCACAAATGTTATACTTTACAGTTCCAAGGGAAAATTCAATTTGGGAGTTCTCTTTCCTTTTCCACTTGAAGGAATAGGATCATGGATTTCCTCAATTGACATGCTATTTACATTAATAGCCTCAAGAGAGAATTCTAGGTTATTACTTTAGTTTCTGAGAAGAGGTTTTCTGAGGACATTTGTTCTTATTTCTAGGCTTATCATAACAGTTTACAGTATTATGCAATTTTGCCTTATTCTTAAAACCTTTCCTAGTATATATCTGGTAGTATTACAAGTTCTTCTCTTCTTTTTTCTGAATCTTCCTTTACTTTTCTCTCTAATTGCCTTTGGACCAAATATTACACCCTAGACTTTGTCTAGATGTAAGGCCTTATATACTTACATCAATAGTTTCAGATAGTTGTCCTACATTTTTGGAGATTGATTTGTTATTTTATATATGATGAGCATATTTCACAGCTTATTGAGAATGACTTCTTTCATTTTGTCAATATGAACTTTGTCACTATAGTTGACAATTCTTGCTAACATTCTGTATTGTTCTGTGTACTTGACAAAGTTCTTCTTTGCTAGGTCCTTGTTGTTCTAAAGTATTGTTAATTCTTTCTTTGCTCCTTCCTTGTTATCTTGTTATTCATAAATATTTTTTAATTCTTGGGCCAAGTTTCCCTAGAATCCAACATTTTGTCCTGCTTGTATCTTGTTGTAATATAACTTCATATATGTACTGGCAGAAGCATATAATCTGGTGAGAACACATACAATTTTCTAGTTATTTGTAATTGTTACAAACTTCATTTAGATCTATCTCTATCAATTCTTTAACAATTTGTTAACATTAAGTTATAAAGACTCAGAGTTCATTCTAGGTGGATATTTAGAAAGAACTCTATTAAGTTCTCCTTGTTAACTCTGACTTGGAGTAGACTTAAGTCATCACAGCTAGAGTCTTACAAAATCAGGAAAAATCAGACCTTCTAAATCACTCTGCACTGCCCTTTTTTTCTTTGTAAAAAAGAAAGATAGATCTCTTTGATTAGTACAGAATTACTAATGACTCAATGAAGTAACAATAAAAAATAAATATCCACTACTATTAATTCAAGAGCTGATTGATAAAGTACAAGAAGCCTAGTACTTTACTAAACTTGATATCTGATAGTGATATAATAACATGAGGATAAGGGAAGGAGATGAGTGGAAAATAGCCTTCAGATCAAATTGTATTCAGACTCCTAGTAATGTACTTTAGCATATGTAACTTGCCCATAATCTTTCAACTCATAATGGATACCTTATTCTATAAGTTGATCATGAAAGGAAAAATCATAATCTACATGGACAATATCTTGATTTTCACAGAAACATTGGATAAACACAGAAATATAGTAAAGAAGATCTTACAAATACTAGCCAATAATAAACTATTACTCCATCCCAAAAAGTGTAAGTTTTATTAAACCAAGATCAATTATCTTGGAGTCATCATATCATAAGATAGCATAAAAGTTGATCCCACAAAGACCAAAGAGATAGCTAAGTAGCTAGAACCCTGAAACAAGAGAGAAGTGCAACAGTTTCTAGGGTTTTGCAACTTTTACCACAGATTCATTCCTAGGTTTGCTAAAATTACCAAACCTCTGACAAAAATAACAGGGAAAAAGGAGTATAAATGGAGAGATAAGGAAAAGAATACCTTCAATAAGCTTAAAGATAAAATAATGAACCCTCTTACATTAGCAATCCCCAATCTCCAACAGAGACTACAATTAGAAACCAATGCTTTAGGGTATACCATAGGAGGGGTGCTGTCTCAACAACAAAAAAATAACTCTTGGAGACCTATTGTTTATTTGTTAAAAGCAATAAACAAGACTGAGAGAAACTACAAGATTTATAATAGAAAGTTACTAGTGACTATAGAAGGACTCAAAAAATAGTAACAACACCTTATAGAAAGCGATCAGTTCAAAATATAGACTGATCACAAAATCTAGGATACTTCAAAAAGCCATAGAAACTCAATTGCTGCCAAACTTAATAAATGATAGAACTACAAGAATATGACTTTTAGTTAATACACAAGCCTAGTGTTAAATATAGGAAGATGGATAATGAATAGAGGAGTTATAAATAGATTTATACTCTGGGACAGATGTATAGTACTACTTCAGAAAATAGATAGTACTTAGCGATGGTGGAAAACCTAAGAAGGCAGACTCTAGTAAACAGAACAGAATGTTGGAGCAAAGTACGACTTTTGATAAATGACCTTGGCTCTAACTTATATGTTGTACCCTGATCTCCAGTTATGAGGTCAGTCACTTATTTCAGAATGAGGATAAGTCAGCAGAGTAAAGGTCCTAGAGATAGAGAATAGAGACAGAAGTAGACAAGAATAAGATTAAGACCAAATGATGTTAATTTGCAAACTGAGGAAATATACTGTAACTATCACAAACTTCATTTGGTCATATCTCCATCAATTCTTTGACAATTCTCATGGTCTTAAGGGCTATGGAAAGCCCTTGAAAAGACCTTTTGATCAATGCCAGTTACATCTCAAGGCAATTAATATTGGCTGAGATATTAAGCAGATCAACTGGTAACTACTATATTACTATTTATCAAATTGCTAATATCTCAGAAACTGCCATGATCGATGCTTTGGTTCTAGACTCAGCAGAATCCTTCTTTATAACTCTCAGAATGAGCCTAGAACAACCTTAAGGCAATTAATATTAGTAGAGATATGAAGGCCTCAATATTTGCACATAGACTTCATTAATTACCCATAGATAGTCATTTGTCCTTTTCTTAGAACAAAGAACAGCCTCCATATGGTTAGGTTATCACTATTTCTAGCACAAAGGCACTACCATATATAGAATAATAGGTAGTAGCATGTGATGATCTGTTCTAGTGCACAGACCATCACAATTATGTATATAAGGACTTATAGTCTGAGGATTAGACCTTAGACTTAACAACATCTTTTGTCACTGTCTAAACTTTGCATTTTTGAACTTTTCAAGATTCTAAAGTACCAATCACAAATAAGTAAGTGATCATTTGTGATAGTAACTACTCAGTACTTATAGAAAGTCCTGAATAGGAGGAGAGTAGTCTACTACACTATCCTACTAATTATAATTTCAGGAGAATTATTAGGAGAAATAAATTACATAATTGTCAGATTTCTGGAATATGACATCCAGTAACTCTCAAAAGAAGGTAGACATGCTATTCCAAAGACCCAATTACACTTGGGAGAAAGACGATAATAAAGACTAAGCATTACTGAAGGGAGAGTAGTTCAAGAGCATAACAACCCAAGAAGGTGAGTTTGAGAGAGAGATAGAAGAAGCAGAGGAATTTACAAAAGAAGAAGTAAAGGGAGCAGTAGATCAACAGGAAGAAAAATGGAGATACAAAGGGAGAGTGATGTTATGAAGAGAAAGAATCTATGTTTCAGATTTAGCTATGCTCTGAGAAGGGATAATCACAAAGCATCATGACTCTGAACTAGCTGAACACCTGGGATATACCAAGACATACAAGTTGATAACAAGGAATTACTAGTGACCTCAGATACTAGAAGACATAAAACAATACATTGCTAGATACAAAAAATGTCAAGCAAGCAAACCAAATTGACAACCCAAAAGGAACAACCTTTACTCTAATGAAATACCACAAAATCCTTGGAAAGTCATCAGCATTGATCTAATAGGACCACTATCAGAGTTGGCAGGATATAATGGTATACTGGTAATAGTAGACTGGTTTTCCAAGATGGCTTGCTATACACCAATCAACATGAACATCACTGCCCAAGGAGTAGCCAAAGTGTCATAGGATTGAGTCTTTAAGAATATAGGAATTCCCTGAAAGATCATTAGCAATTGAGGACCACAATTTGTATCAAGATTTATGAAAGAGTTGTGCTTATGACTTGGAATAGAAAAGAACCTATTGACTGCCTATTATCCTCAGACCAATGGCCAAATAGAAAGAGTCAATCAGGAACTTGAACAATACTTATAACTATACTGCAATTATAGACAAAACAATTGGACAGAATGGCTATCAATTACTGAGTTCTCTTATAACAATCAGATTCACTCTAGTACAGGACAATCACCATTCTTAATCAACCTAGGACATTACCCAAACACAGGACAAGATACAGATAAAACTACAAAAGATTCTCTAGGAACCAAACAATTCCTTAAGACAATCAAAGAGATTAGAAACAAAGTAGAGATGGTGTTGAAGAGAACAAATGAGATAATGAAGAAGAAGTGGGATGCTGAGAAGAAACCTGAGGTCAAATGATCAAGCAGAGAGTTAGTATAGGTGGATGTGACACATTACAGTACAGATCAGCCCTCAAAAAAACTGTCTGCCAAACAATTGGGGCCATTCCTCATAATATGGAAGATCAGCAAATTGGCTTACAAACTCAAGATACTATCCACATGGAAGTCCATTCACCCTGTTGTCAATGAATTGTACCTTATGTCTTATGTGACACCTGCATTCAAACAATAGTCACAGAGATCCAATAATAGGGTTGCTAATCCTATCGACCAAACAAATGTGCAGGAGGTAGAAGAAATACTCGACTCTAGATGGAGGGGAAATAAATTACAATATCTTATCAAGTGGAAAGGACAACTGCTTGAAGAAAGAACATGGGAGAATAGGGACAAAGTAGTCCAAGGAGCCCCAAGATCATGTAGGGAATTCCATAAAAAACACCCAGAGTCCCTACCATCCAACTACCTGCAAAAACATACACCGACATCGCGAGGACACGATCTTAGGAGGGGAGTAATGTAATGAGTTCATCTCATGTCTATGATGAGGTATGATGTTCCTATGATGGAGGTATGACAGAGGTATGATGCAATGTATTGAGGAGGACATGAGGTTAGATGCAGTATATAGTATATATAGTAGTCAGTAGAGTAGTGTGAACCTTAGCTTCGTTCTGGTTAATTACATCACTTTCTTAACTCGAACACCGGGTTTAGAGGGAGATCGTAACAGCTTATACATTAAATCACTCGCAAATTTGCCTATATGTACCTCATACAAATCTATTTGGTACGTGCCAATATGTGCATATCTAGACATCTACCCCATTAATGAATAATAATTATCAATGTCAGACGCGACGATCTCGTGACTCCAATGATCTCTCCGTTCCTCGTGTCGTTGGTTCATCGTTGGTTCATATCGTTTGATTTCTGATCCTTAACATTCAAAGTATGAAGGATCATGGGAGTGAAGCAACACGGCACATTGACTTGACAATGTGCCTACCGCATCGTGCCGGTGCTTTCGAAGATCATGGGTCCTTATTCTCTAAGCCC
>Ga0153958_1000411_pt1 | contig 10905 bp, 14 predicted proteins | sample TSFL042MetaG_FD_104719 | JGI IMG/M metagenome (GOLD analysis project Ga0153958, IMG submission 104719) | Attine ant fungus gardens microbial communities from Florida, USA - TSFL042 MetaG | ecosystem: Host-associated > Fungi > Mycelium > Unclassified | place: USA: Florida, Wekiwa Springs... | reverse complement strand
TTTTTTTTTTTGTTCAAAAATTTATAACGCAGTGCTCGATTGCAGTCCGCGGCAGACTATCTATAACAAGTAGCCTACATGGGCCTCAAGGACCAGATTGTCCTATCACAGGCAAGAAACACTATCAGTATCAAAGAGGAGATCTAACCTGAGAGGAGAGAGAACTAAATACAGGTTGCTCGTAACCAACCTTCAAATAACGCGTCCAAGTCAAAAGACCTATCATGCCTAGAATACAGAGTCAAATAAAACTGAGAGGGATGGGACTGAGAAACTATCTACAGCACACAGAAAAGAGAGACCAAGTGAGACACTCATGGAGGCTCAGGGGGCTCGACAGGTGGGCGATCCTGAGAAGGGAAGGCAAAGGCACTAGAGTGCTCCTTCAGGAACTTGACAAAGTCCTTGACAGTTGGCACTAGGTCAGTCAAGGGAAAATGGGCAAACCGGCAGTAGTTGGCAAAGATATGTCGACGTGTTTTCACCTGGCAATGGCCACACGGACACTGGGTGCACTCTGCAGGGAAAAAGCGCTGTCTGAACTCCTCAATGGGAGCATGGTTAAGAATAGCATGAGTCGCCCTGGCACACAAGGTGACTGACTCGCCAATAAATGGAAGCCAGCCCCCTCCTTTAGCATAGGAGGGCTGGAGAAGGTTCTTGATACCACCTTTGAGAGGGAGGAAGTCACCAAGTGTTGATTCCACTTGACACTCCTACTGCAGAGGTCGTTGTGGCAAATGCTGCTACTGCAGTTGAGTCCTGTAACAAGAGCTTGGTTGAGGCTCACTCCAAACTTAGAGTTGAGTCAGTGCGCAAGACATGGGATGGAATATCCATGTCTACTAACTTTGTTGCATCAGCAGCAGAGTTGGAGGTGATCAAGCAGTGGCTTAAGAAAGTTGCTGGCTTGGCTGCTAGTACTGTGGTAGAGCCTCGTCTGCCACAGTTCAAGTCCTTTCTGAAGATTTTGGGTATTCCCTACTGGGGCAACAACTCTTCGCTTCCTATTACACAGGCTCAAGTTGAGTCTGTGATCGCTAACACTCCTATTTTTAAAGGAGTGGTACTTGCTTCTCACCCTCGCATTATGAAGGCGTCTCCAAGCTCAGACATGTTTGTGATTTGGATTGACATTTGGGACTCTCAGAAGGGTTCCAAGGGCAAGACTCTTATTAACCGCTCTTTTAATTTTGGGCGTCATACAGCTACAGTCTGGGGGACTGCTATGCATCCTGGGGTTGCCCAGTGTCGTAACTGCTGGCACTGGGGACATCTAACCCATGCATGTCGCGCTCAAGGCGCTAAGTGCCAGAAATGTGGTGGGCCACACAGAGTGGAAAATCACAGATCTATGGCTTGGTGTTGCAAGGCCAATCCCAAGTCCAACCCTCCAAGAGAGGCTACTGCAGCTGGTGCTCCATGCCCTCACACCTTCAAGTGTCTAAACTGCAAGGGTAAGCACTCTGCTGACGACACTAAGTGTCCCTTCTGGCGCCACCGCTTTGACAAGCAGTGGCACTCTAACAAGGCTACTGAACTGCACACAGGCTGTGCCAGTAACAGCAATATCCAATGCCCTAGAGGGGGCAACTTCTGATTATGTGTAGTACAACTAAACTATGCATTTATTCACAGAATGTTCACAAGAACTATGCGCTGGTTGATACTTTTCTTGAGTCTCAAAAGGACCACTATGATATTTTCTTTGTCCAGGAACCTCCCTGGAACTTTATTCGCTATGCTCCCTCTACTGTCTCTCTTGAAGGAGACAAGGTAATGGGTGCTCCTATTCACCCTGACTGGACCCAGGTGGTCCAAGTTCCTAAGGACTCTGAGGAGTCCCTTGGTAATGCCTTTATAAGGATATTGGCTACATTTTCTGTTGTTGGTGTATATTAGAATATAACATTGCCCAATTTTATGTGTTCCTTAATAAAGTGATGCCGCACATCCATATGTTTTGTATGTCAGTGGTTCTTGTCATTTAAGCTATTAAAAATTGAGCTACTGTTGTCTGCAAAAATTTTGAGTGATCTTGTGACTGATAATCCTACTTTATTGAAGTATTTCAGCAACCACAGAGCTTGTGTAGTTGCCTTCGAAAATGCCATGAACTCTGTCTCTACTATAGACAACACTACTGTGTCTTGTCTTTTACATTCCCAGGAAACTGGTCCCCCAGCCACCATGAATATATTGTCTTTGGTAGATCCTCTGGTGTCTTTGCATCCAGTATAATCTAAATCAACATACCTACTGGGTTCGAGACTGCCGCCACCTTTGTATGTAATGCCATAGTCTATGGTACCTTTGATATAAGCCATGACATGTTTCAATGCATTCCAGTGGGCTTTCTCTAGATTATGGGCAAAACGAGCTAGCTTGTTCACTAAGAAGGTGATGTCGGGTCTTGTGGCAACCTGTAATCATATTAATGATCCTAAAGCTTCATGAAGGGTATATTCTTTATCTTGTCTGCTTCATCTGGTGTAGAGAGGCAATCCTCGGTTGAAATTACTAGGCCAGGGGGAAGAGGAGTCATTGTTGGTAAACAAAGATGTATATTAAACTATTTGAGAAGGCGTTTGCAGTATGCTTGCTGTAATAGAGTGACATCTCCTTTCTGGTTCCTATCTATGCACATACCAAGGATTAGTTTAGCTTCGCCTAGATCCTTGATCTCATAGCTTGATCCCAGTTGCGATTTTGCTAAATTTTCACCCTCAATAGTAGAGGAAGTGCCTAGAATGTCATCAGTCTAGGTAGAAGTCAATGTAAGCTCATTATTGTATACTCTTGATCAGATTTGAGGATCAGCATGTGATTTGTAATATCTGTGACCTTGGAAGGTTTTGTCTAAATTTTCTGCCCAGTTATGAGCTCCTTACATCATTCCATAGAGAGTTTTATGCAGTTTCTAGACATATTCGTTTCCCCCTTTCTCAAATCCCATTGGCTACTCCATATAAATGTTGTAGGCATTGTCACTATTGAGAAATGCAGACACAAAGTCAATTTGCCAAATGCAGAGCTGTCGAGATGCTGCTATTGCATAAATAAGATGAACAAATTCAAGTCGAGTGACAGATGTGTATATTTCTTCATAATCTTCTTCTATAACCTGGGTGAATCCCTTTGCTACAGTTCTGGCCTTCTGCCTCTCCAGTTCTCCGTCATCCTTCCATTTTATTGCATAAACCCACTTTGATCTGACTACATTTTGTCCCATTGGCCTCAGTATGACCTCATAGACATCCCTTGCTTTTAGCATTTCTATTTCTATAGCCATTGGTTTTCACCATAGATCTGGTCTCCTCATTGCCTCTTTGAATGTTCTAGGGATCCAATTTTTGCTCTCAAAGTTATTTGCTATTGGCCTATTAAGGTATTCAAGGGACTCCTGTAACCAAGTGCTTGGCTTTGTAGACCTCTGTAATCTCCTTAAGACAATGGGTAGGTCTTTGGGAATTTCACTTGACTCTTCATCTAGTTTCTTTTTCCTAACAATAGCAGTATTGTCATTACTATCCTTATGTAAGTCACAATTAGCCAGGGGTCTTGGGGCAATTCCCTATATCAATAAAGGTATAGGTTCTGGACTCACATTGTTGTCAGAGCTAACAGTATTACTGTTAAGTTGGGATTTATATATAAATGGGTCATTGTCATCATAAAACACAACTGGGATTGGTTGCTTAACCAAGTGAGTTGTTCCCTCTTCAAATATGATGTCTTGTGATTTGAAAATGGCACCAGTGCTTTTGTTCAGGAGCTTATAACCGTCATGTCCAAAGTATCCAAGCAAAGTAGTCTTAACAGATCTAGGGTTTAATTTGGAGAGATTTAGGTCCAAAGGAATGTGAGTATAAGAGGTGCAGCCAAAAGGTCATAGATATGATACATCTTGGCGTTGTCCAAACCACAGTTCAGCTAGGATTATTTTTGGTTATCGAGAGTTAGGTAATAGGTTCCAGATATAGACTACCATCTGCACAGCATCTGCCCAGTACTTTACAGGTAGGCCAGATTTAGCTATGGCCATTCAGGTTCTATCGAGTATAGTTTGCATTGAGCGTTCTGCCATACCATTTTGTTAGTATGCATATGACGTTGTGAATTCAAAATGCAAACTCTTCTCATTATGAAAGTGTTCCCATGTACTGTTATACCATTCTTTGCCCATGTCTAACTGCACTCGTTTCAGCCTTTTTCTAGTCTGACATTTTGCCTCAGTATAAAAACTCTTGAAAATGTTCAACATGACTTCTACTGACTTGGATTTCAGGAATGTGACTGTTCAATATAAAGAGAACCCATCCATAATAACCATGAAGTACAGTGCACTACCAGCAGATTATACCTGACATGGCCTCCATATATCAATATGTATACGTTCGAGGATTTTCTTTTTCCTTGACTTGTTATCATTGTATGGGTGTGCAGTATGTTTGCTGTAGATGCAATCCTCGTATAATCCACCAATTAATGATTCTCCACAGACATTTAGTCCATTAACAAGGTTTTCTGTCATCATCTGACAGATTATTTCTACTCTAGTATGAGCCAAACGTCTGTGCCATATGGCAAAGCTTGTGGGTTTTTGCTTTGATTATGTGGTAAGGGTAGTCGGTTGTGGTTTGTCCATTTCAACTACATATAGTTAACCGATACATATTGCTGAGATTATGTCTATTCCGTTTTGTGTTCTTATAAAGGCTTTGTTTCCCTTGAAGTTTGCCTCTGCTCCCTTAATGCTCAGTTTGGACATTGAGATCAGGTTGGATCTGAACCCAGGTGTATATAGGACATTGCCAAAAGTGATTGTTCTCTTTACTCCACCAATGTTTGTCTGGAACTTGACATTCCCCTTTCCAATGACATTGAACATTAACCCTTTTTTAGCAGTCAGTCTAGGTAATAGTTGGTTGAAGGGAGTATAGGAAGTAAATAGCAATGAGTCAACAAAGTAATGGTCGCTTGCACCAGAGTCAAGAAGTGTAAGGATATCAGGTTTATTATCAGAGTCTGTATGGAACACTAATGGTCTTTCTACAGATATACCCTTGAGACTTTTCATTTCCTTCATTTTATATGTTTGTCAGTTGGGATCACTAGAACTGGAGAGTAGTTTGTTATCAGGTGTGCAGTTGTCATTAAGAGCTAAGGTAGCAAGTACCTTGAACTTGGTATCTCTCATAGTCATATAGGCGAAAACTTGGTTGTTGTTTTCGCTAGTAGAGGCAGCATTTATAGTAAGTGGTAGTTTAGTGCTTTCTTGGCATGTGTTTGCTGCTGATCTCTTGAATCCATCTCTTTTCCCAAAATCAGGGAGAAATTGACCTTCTTTTTTTCTACCTGGCTAGTAGCACACATTAATAGTATACCCACGATGATTGCAGTTTGGGTTGGTGCAGACTATTACAACTGACGGAGATTGATGGAAGCTGTCTGTCAGACAAAAGTCTCAGTTCCTGTAAACACTAAACTCTATATTATTGTACCTGTCAAACAAAAGTCTAGATACAATCAGTTATCTTTATATCAAATAAGAAAGATTGAAATATACCTTAGTTCCTGTAAACACTGAACTGAGGTTTCAAAGTCCTACTATATGGCACAACTACGTGCTTAGTAAGTGTCAATTAGGTAATCAATCAAAGAGAAAAACATGAGAGCTTGGAGACGTCTGAAGGGAAATGAGCCTACTTCAATTTATAACACAGACTAGGAGACTCTAATCCTTTTTTATATAAGTATTGGTCTGGAGTACCATAACAGAACAAGATGAGGATTTGGGACAGTCGTTTTTGGTATAGAGCCACCACACGTTGAGCTGTTGGATAGCTTCAGACAGAGGCATATTGTTGTAGAGTGATGCTACTGCAGGGTTCCAGGACTTTGGGAGTGAGTTAAGCAAAATGGTTTTGAAGCTGGTATCTGATATCACAATCCCCATAGTGTGTACTTGGGATAATTTGTTGCGTATAATGGACAAATGAGTAGAAAAGTCATTGTCATCAGCAAATTTTAAGGTTCTGAGTCCATTGTCTGTGTTTATTCTTGTTATTTCTGAGTAGGTTTCATAGTTGTCTTTGGCTGACTTCCAGATACTCGCTGCCATTCCAGTGGTATCAATCCCTAGGCCATTAGCGTCCTTGATGTTGAAAGTGAGTAAAGTTTTTGTCCATGCATCTTGGGTCTCCCACTTATCCAAAGATGGTTTCTTAGAATTCCATGAAGTCTCTGTTATAGCAGTCCCATCTTTGGGTTCGGCAGTTGGAGTGTTAGGCCTAGTGATTATTCTATTGAGGTATTCACAGACTCCCCTCATTTGGGCCATAGTTCTTATAGTATTGCTCCATCATATCCAGTTCAATTCATTAAATTTGTCTGATTCATTTAGCTGCAGTGGCATAGGTCCTAATGTGTTTACTATTGTAGTAATGTGAAAGTTAAGTGTATGAGGTGCATGTGGTGTAGTCTGTTTTGGATGTTTAAGGGCATGGGCCCATAACCTAAAAGATGAGGCAACTCAGATGACACCTTCGGGTGATCAACTGAGGGACATAGTTAGACTACTCAACTATTATAAAGAGATGTGCATGCCAAAAGTGTCCTAGTAATGTCTCAGTATAATATGTCTCTGATGTGACTTAGTATCTCTGAAGAACAAAAGAGAAGAAACAAAACCTGAAGTGCGTAAGTCCACTTCAACAATAATTGATACCTCAAGTTCTCCATCGGTCTCTTTTCACTCTTTTTAAAAGGATAAGAACTTCTGAATTTGTGCATCTGCCCATTATTGGACTCAATTTTCTTTCCTCCCCTTGATTTTTCATAAAGCTATTTCGATCCTTTCCCATTCTTTTGAGATATCATTGCTTTGAAAAAATAATGTTATTCTTTGGCACCAAGCCTTTACTTTGTTTGGACTTCAAAGTTGTTGGGTTCTTCTTTTAGCTAGCTTATCTGCAAAATCCTTCTTGATTTCTTCCACAAAGTTCTGTATACTCATTGCATAAATGTTCTTGGTTTCCTTTCCAAGATCTTTCTATGCATCAGCTAGAGAGTTGAAGAAGAGAGTTATAATGGTACCCAGAAATGCCATGATGACAGTGAGTGGAATCATAGTGGTGGAATGAAATTGATGTGTAATGGTAGTTTTGTCCTTATATTACAAACTCCCTCAAAACTTGGTGTTTGAGTTAAGAAAGAGTTATATAAACCAGGACAAAACTGAACTTCTACTATGCTATTGACTATTATATATACTATGTTTGGTCTCATGTCCCCTTTCTTCATCATTATCTTGTGTCCTCTTCTTTATACTACATCATCATCTTGTGTTTTCCTCTCTGTACTATATCACCAGTCTGTTATGAAGTTGTAACAGTTCGTCTTCATTCTTATGATGGAGTAGTGACATAGTAGGCAGAAGGGATATATGAGGTGGTGACGTAGTAGTGAAAGGAAGACACGAGTAGATGACATAGTGTAGAATGAAGATTGTAAAGCATATATAAGTAGTTGGTAAGGGTAATAGAATCCTAGTTTTGTTCTGGTTAATAAATTCCTTTCTAACTCAAACACCAGGTTCTAGAGAAGTTCGTAACATAAGAACGAAACTACCATTCAACCCTGCATCACACAATCTTATATTCCACTTACTCTCTAAATCTACTCACTACCTGTCATAGCGACAGGAAGCTTCTTGGATAGCAGACCCTAGCTATAAAGGGGTACTACCAGTGGGGAGACACTGGAGGAGGACGTACTACAATTAACTCAGGATAGTTGTGCAAAGTCCAGACCTGATTAATCTGAGGAGGTAGTAGATAGCATTTCACTAGATACTCTGTGCTGCTGTGTGCATTGTCATAAGTCCATGCAGGGGATTGACAGTTACTCCTTAAGAGGCTGTCTAGAAACTAGGAGTGTCCTTCTTAGGGCCAATATTGTTTTACCCTTTTTAGTTAATCGAGTTTAGCTACAAATACCCACTCCACCATCATGATCTCACTCACTGTTATCATGGTATTCCTAACCACCATTATCGCTCTGTTTTTCAACTCCATATCCAAGGCCTAGACAGATCTGAAGGATGAAACAAAAGAAGTCTATGCTATAAATGTTCAAACCTTCATAGAAAAAGTTAGGAAAGATTTTGCTGATAAACCAACCAAACAAAGAACGAAAGAACCCAACAATTTTGAAGGAGGTCCAGATGAAGTCAAGGCTTGGTGCCAAAGAATGACACTGTTCTTCCAAAGTAACGATATCTCAACAGAATGGGAAAGAATTGAGATAGCTCTTGGGAAAATTAAAAAAGGAAAGAAAAATCGAGCCCAACGATGGGCAGATGCACAAATCCAGAAGTTCTTATCTTTTCAAAAGGAGTGGAAAGAGACTGAAAGAGAACTCAACATATTAACCATGGTCAACAAGCTCCCGTTCGAAACTTGGGAAAGGATGGCTGATGAAATAGTGCAATTTTTCATATCAACAGAAACACAAACTCATGTGATTGAAAAGTTAGTCAAATTAAAACAAGGGAATCAACTACTCGAAGACTTTTGGTCTAAATTTGTCACCTAAAAGGAACTGTCAGGTTATAATGAAGTGGCGCTAGTAGGGTTGTTTAAGAAAGGAATTCACCCAGCACTGGTATGAAAACTAGTTGAGATTGGTCAGTTAAGGAACTCGGATCCATTAGATGAATGGTACGAGAAAGCACTAGGTTTTGAGAGGTCAAGAAGAGAAGTGATCAAAGAGTTTGGAGGAAGGAAAAACTTAGATAACTCAGGGGATGTGAGGAAGAAACCGGTTTTGGATGTTTCGAGGCAAGACCCCAATACAATGGATGTGGACAGACGCAGAGAGATAAGGAGATGTTACAATTGTGGAGAAACAGGTCATCTCGCTGCAAGATGCTCCAAACCAAGAAAAGAAAGAAGAAAAAAAGTAAGGATAGTTGAAGCAGAGAAGGAGGATTTTTCCTTGGGCAGGGAGTAAGCACCAACTCACCTGCCATAATAGACTTGAAAGTTCGATTACCTGATAATGCAATGAAAGACTTTTTGGACTATTTTGGTGCAAGGAAATACGAGATGAACAAAGGTTACTCAATAGAATGGATAGCAAAGAAAATTCGATGGAGTAACAAAGAAGAAGTGATAGACATACTGAAAGTATGGGCCCATAGTTCGAGAGAAGAGGAATGTACGAAAGAGAAGCTGAAAGAGTTAAACAGCATGATGGATGACAAAGTCCTGATAGCTCTCAAGGCATTAGAGGAACCCTTGATACTAAGAAAAATGGGAAATAAGCAATTAAATGTTTGGGTCAAACTACAAACAACAGACACTTATAGAACATTTTATAAATAGGTCTTAGTTGACTTGGGAAGCTCAAGCTCGTGCATAAGTCGAAAATTTATAAAGGAAAACCTCATTGACACTCGCCCACTACCATTCCCAATTACCTGTTATAATGCTGATGGATTGACCAATAAAGACGAAAGCGTTACAGAAGTCGTCAAAATGAACATGACTATTGGTGATCATCAAGAATTAATACAATTATCAGTAACCAATCTAGGCAATCACAACTTATTTTTAGGATATGATTGGTTACAAAAACATAACCTGACCATCAATTGGAAAGATTCTCTGATAAACCTTCAGAACTGCAGACAATGGTACAGAAAGATTCATGCCATAGGAGAACCAGAGGAAGAAATTGAAGAAGAAACTAAAGAGGATGCAATAGAGAATAGAGAGAAGGTGTTATTCATTAACCTAGAAGAGAAAGCATGGAGAAGAGAGGAACTGAACATAAGGAGTAGGAGTGAAAACTCAAAAGAAGTAGAAGGAGATATCCTGAAAGAATATGAGGACTTTAACGATTGAGTCTTCAATAAGGCTGTTTTCGAAAAACTACCAGACCGATCCAAGTGGGACCATGCCATTGAGTTGACACTGAATGCAATGTTAAAGGATTGCAAAGTATACCCACTAAACATCAAGGAACAGGAAGAACTCAATAAGTTCCTTGAGGAACACTTGAAATCAGAACAAATCAGACCCTCTAAATCACCATGCACAGCTCCATTCTTTTTTATAAAAAAGAAAGATGGAACTCTTTGATCTGTACAAGACTATTGACAGCTTAATGAAGTAACGATAAAAAATAAATATCCATTATCATTAATCCAAGAACTGATCGATAAAGTATGAGAAGCTAAGTATTTCACCAAACTTGACATTCGATGGGGATATAACAATGTAAGGATCAGAGAAGGAGATGAGTAGAAGGCAGCCTTTTGAACCAACCGAGGTCTGTTCGAACCCTTGGTCATGTACTTCAGCATGTGCAACTCACCGGCAACTTTTCAACTCATGATAGACACCTTATTCCAAGAATTAATAATGTCAGGAAAGATCGTAATCTACATAGACAACATCCTAATCTTCTCACAAACAATGGACGAGCATAGAAGCATAGTAAAGCAAGTCTTGCAGATACTAGCTGACAACAAGTTATCGCTTCATCCAAAGAAGTGCAAATTCCATCAAACAAAAATTGAATACCTTGAAGTTATTCTATCACAAGATAGCATAGAAATAGATCCCACTAAAATGAAAGGAGTAGCCCAATGGCCAGAACCTCAAGACAAGAGAGAAGTACAACAATTCTTGGGATTTTGTAATTTCTATTGCCGGTTTATACCTGGGTTCGCACATCCCTTCCTTTCCCTCTAACCACCACCATGGTTAAATCGAATAAATCATCTGCTACCAATGCTTGTCCCCCTGGCTCCTAGGCTACTCCTACTAGTGTTGGTGAGTCTCCAGACTCACTCAACCTTATTTCTCATGCCAGCTCTAGGGCTGGTAAACGCGT
>Ga0153958_1000409_pt1 | contig 10918 bp, 10 predicted proteins | sample TSFL042MetaG_FD_104719 | JGI IMG/M metagenome (GOLD analysis project Ga0153958, IMG submission 104719) | Attine ant fungus gardens microbial communities from Florida, USA - TSFL042 MetaG | ecosystem: Host-associated > Fungi > Mycelium > Unclassified | place: USA: Florida, Wekiwa Springs... | reverse complement strand
ATAATTATATAATTTATTTCTCCTAATTATTCTCCTAATATTAATAATAGTAGGATAGCATAGTAGACTACTCTCCTCCTATTCCAGACTTCCTATAAGTACTGAGTAGTTACAGTGTAATTCGTCAGTCTGTAAATTAACGTCATCTGGTTTTAATCTCATCTTGTCCACTCCAACTCCTTAGGACCTCTGTCTTGATGACTTCCTTCACTCCGAAATACGCAACCAACCTCACGACCAGAGACTGGGGCACAACATATAAGTTAAAGCCAAGGTCGTTCAATAAGTCGTTCTCCGCTCCGACGTCCTTGTCTCGTCGCCGGAGTCTTCTTTCTATCATCGCTAAGTACATCCCTCTCCGACATCGTACATTACTCCAGAATGGAGTGTGGTTTCTAATTATCACTTATATCTCCTTCCTCTGGAATTCCGTCCTTGACAGAATTTACAGACTGATACCGGTTCCTATTGTGCTTTAATCCTGATGTCTCGCCAGTCTGCAGCTCCCTCTTCTGGAAGTAATTCCATCTCTCTTGCTGACCAAACTATCGGTCGCTTTACTTCAGGCCTCCCAAGGAGGTCTAGATGTCTCCAATTGGGGACTCCTCGCACTCTGGTGCACCCCCGCTCATCTCCACCTCCAGTGGAACCTTCGGAATTCCATGGGGTGGACCCCGCCACTATCCCTCATATCAATGACGACCCAGACTGGGTCGACGCTCCTATTCCTGTTCCTACTCCTGCGTTCTAAACTCCACCTGTTGCTGACTACAATCCTATTAACAACCAGCTAGCCGAGGCTCTCCGACAGTTATCGGAAAACCTTAACAGAGGATCAGCACCAAAGCTCCACCAATCAAAGGCCCGTATTCCGGACACCTTCGACGGTTCTGACCCCCACAAGCTAAATCACTTTCTATTCCAATGCTGACTCTTTTTCCATGCCAACCCTTCGCAATTTTCCACCGATGAAGAGAAAATCAATTTTGCGATGACCTACCTCTCCAGTGTAGCGCAAGATTGGTTTGAAGTCGCACTACAACAGAAAGATTTCGGTTACGCACAACCCTGGCTTTTCACTTGGCACCTCTTTGTGAAAGAGCTCCGAGTACATTTCGGACTCTCGGACCCAGTAGGGGATGCCACTAGTCTCATTGACAATCTCCGTATGAAGCCAGGAGATAAAATTTCCACTTATAATGTGGAATTCATGCAGTACGTAGCACAGTTGAACTGGGGTGATACAGTTTTATGCCATTGCTTTTATCAGGGACTGCCAAATTGCCTCCAGGACCTGATAGTGAACAGGGAACAGGGAAAACCCATCTTTTTCCATGCCATGTATCAACTGGCAATCACCTTCGATAATCGCTACTGGGAACGAAATCGCGAACGAGACCGTTTCTGCAATACGGAGGAGGCAGCAGATAGTCACCACCGAAAACAGGGTAGAATGGCTCAGTTCTCTGCCTCCTCACAAAGCTCTGCTCCATCTCATCTACAACTCCGCCACAAACTGTGCCATCTCGGAGCTCCCAAAAACCCCCCAGACGACCATCCTCCATCATTAAATCACCATCTCCATCCACTCCGCGTGTTGACCTCTCCGACAAACTAGACAGAGACGGTAAATTGAACGGCAATGAGCGCAAGCGCCATATTGACAATAACCTCTGCCTATACTGTGGATCGAAGGACCACAAGGTAGATGGATGCCCTAGGAAACAACCGGTGAGGGCACGATTAACTACTCTGGAGAAACAAGAGACTCTGCTCTCTGAGAACCCCTCGGAAAACTAGAGCGCGGCTTCCAAGACTCAGCACAAACTGGGAGTTGCGTTGAACTCATTTGTGCAACTACTGTAAGGGGACTACTCTAGGGTTGGGCTTAGTGACGTGAGTAGGTTCCCACCTAAGAGCCGTCATCTCTCTGATCGCCTTCCCACTGTCTTCCTTCCTCTCTCATGATTGACATGTTGTGTGATCTGGTATATCTAATATTGGACTATGTGAGAATACTAGTTAGGTACCATGAGAACTGTGCCTGACAGTCTAGTAGTATAAGTACTAGTCAGCTGTGGTAGATCTACTTCAGTTGAATATCACCTTAGCTTCCGGGTCCTATCCACTAGCTTCTAAGTGCCTCTGTCCTGTGTGCAGAGTGAGCCCTAACAACTACGAGTCCAATGCGTCTCAACACATCCGCTCTTTCCAATCCGAATTCTCTTTGTATACCCCTTGTCTCTCCTCTGGTGTGTGCTCCGGACCATCTCCAGCCTATACCCATCTGAGCGCTGGTAGATTCTGGATCTACACATTGTTTCTTGGACTCTGCTTTTGCCCGTGGACATTCTCTGCCTACTACTCCTACTCCTCCTGTGGAACTGCGCCTGTTTGATGGAACCTCGAATAATATTATCTCTGAGGTAGTATTATTGCCTGTAAAATTTCCTTCTGGTGAATGCATAACTTTTGACTTCTATGTCACTCCGCTTGATTCTTGTTGTTCTCTGGTATTAGGTTACTCTTGGTTCACCTGCTACAATCCGTTGATTGACTGGGTTTCTGGGTCAATATTCTTTCGACCACCATCTTTACTCCAAAGTCTGGCTTCTGTTCCTCCTGTTAAAACCTTGGTAAATCCTCTATTCTCTCCAGCAGAAAACCCTCTGCAGTTTACCCCATCTGAGACATCTCCGTCTAACCCTAAGCGACCTCATATCGCGATTATCAGTGCGCCAGCTCTACTCTGGGCCTCGCGGCTATCAGGCTCGAAAATATTTGCTATCCAATTCAGTTCCACAGTACAGGCCAAATTCACTACCATCTCCGAAAAAATCGATCTCTCCTCCATTCCAGAGGAATATCACGAGTATGCAGATGTTTTTAGCAAGTCCAAGGCAGAAACGCTTGCTCCCCACCGTCCTTACGACCTCTGAATCAATCTAGAAAAAGATTCCCATCCTCTGGTAGGAACTATCTACTCCTTGTCCAAATTCAAACAGGAAACATTAAAGGAATTTATTGATGAAAACCTAACCAATGGATTCATCCGCTCAATGTTGTCACCTCATGGAGCGCTGGTCCTGTTCGTAAAAAAGAAAGATGGGTCCCTCCGGCTCTGTGTAGATTTTCGCGGACTCAACAGAATCACGAAGAAAGATCAATATCCACTTCCCCTCATCTCCAACCTCCTAGATTCTCCCCACAAGGCTCGCATTTACACCAAAATCGACCTCCGACATGCATACCATTTGGTCTACATTGCCGAAGGAGACAAATGGAAAACCGCCTTCCGTACTCGTTATGGAGCCTTCAAATGGTCAGTAATGCCGTTCGGACTAACTAACGCTCCAGCTGCCTTTCAATGCTTCATGAACGACATGTTCTCCGACCTCCTGAATGTGTGCCTAGTAGTCTACTTGGACAACATCCTAATTTACTCCGACGATATCACGCAACACTGGAGCCACGTCAAAGAAGTACTGAAACGACTCCAAAAAGCGGAATTGTACGCGAAAGCAGAAAAATGTGAGTTCCATTCAGATTCTGTCAAATACCTAGGCTATGTTCTATCTCCATCTGGTTTGACCATGTCTGATGCTAAAGTGAAAACCATTCAGGAGTGGCTGAAACCGAAGAAAGTAAAGGATATCCAGTCCTTCTTAGGTTTTGCCAACTTCTACAGACGTTTCATTTTCAATTATTCAAACATAGTCATTCCACTCACTCGTCTCACTAGAAAAAACACTCTGTGGAACTTTGACAACGATTGTAGGATAGCATTTAACACCCTGAAACAAGCCTTCACCTCTGCTCCTATCCTTACACATTGGATTCTGGACGCACAACTCATCGTGGAAACCGATGCCTCAGACTACGCTCTTGCTGCTATTCTCTCCATTATGACTAAAGATAATGAGATCCACCCAGTAGCCTTCTACTCCAGGACATTCTCTGCCCCGGAACTCAACTACGATGTCCACGACAAAGAATTACTTGCAATATTCGAAGCCTTCAAAATCTGGCGACACTATTTAGAGGGGTCCGCTTCACCAATTGACATTGTAACGGATCACAAGAACTTGGAATATTTCTCGACAACCAAGATTCTAATGCGCTGACAAGCAAGATAGTTGGAGTACCTCTCTCAATTCAACCTCGTAATTCGCTTCTGCCCCAGACGTCTGGGCACCAAACCGGACACACTCACTAGACAATGGGACGTCTATCCAAAGAGGGGAGATAATGGCTATGCTTCAGTTAACTCTCATAACTTCTGTCCAGTCTTTACTCATGAACAAATCGCAGCATCTCTCCGAGCAACTATTCTGACCACTCCGACACTCCGTGCAGCCACAATATTGGATCAAAACCAACTCTACTCTGATATCCTAGCAACACTCCCTCTCGACTCCTCCATCTCTGACCATTTACTCTATCTGGAAGGATGTTGGTCGAAAGATGGTGTAGGGTTTCTCAGACTCGACAACAGAATGTATGTTCCGGATAACGCCAACTTACGCCTCTGAGTTCTCCAGTATCATCACGACCATGTCCTAGCAGGACACCTGGGCCAAAACAAAACACTGGAACTTATATAGAGACATTATACCTGGCCAAACATCTGTAACGACGTACAGAAGTTCTGTAAGTCTCACGTTACCTGTATGAGATCTAAACCACAGCACCATAGACCATATGGATCCCTCCAACAACTTCCTATCCTAGAATGCCCATGGAATTCAATTTCTATGGACTTCATAGAGAAACTCCCTTCCTCCTCCAGTTTCGACACCATCCTCGTTATAGTAGATTGCCTGTCGAAACAAGCCATATTCATCCCCACTCACGACACCATCATTTCAGCGGAACTAGTACACCTTTTTGTGATTCACGTCTTTTCAAAGCACGGAGTTCCATCTCATGTTATGTCCGACCGCGGCTCAGAATTTGTCTCTCATTTCTTCCACTCTCTAGGTACCGCCCTAGACATGAGACTCCACTTTACCAGCAGATACTATCCAGAGGCAAACGGTCAAGCGGAACGGACTAATCAGACTTTGGAACAGTATCTCCGTGTATATTGCAATTACCAACAGGACAACTGGTCCGAACTATTATCCCTGGCGGAATTTGCTTACAACAATGCCCTTAGTACTACCACTGGTGTCTCTCCATTCTTTGCCAACAAAGGATATCATCCTAACCTCAGTGTGTACCCAGAGCGAGATATAGCCTCTTCCCGTGCCCGTGACTTCGTACTTAATCTCGACGAATTACAAGACATGCTCAAAGAGGAAATCGCCAAAGCCCAAAGACAATATCAACCTTCCACCGACTCGCGTTGGCAACAACCACTAGACTTCCAAGTCGGACAATCAGTATTTGTCAGGTCACAGTACTTCCGGATGACTCGCCCATCAAAGAAACTTTCCGAAAAGTACTTCAGACCATACAAGATAATTGCCCAGCCCAGTTCGCAATCCTTCACACTTCGCCTTCTGGACACCATGAGAGCTGCCCATCCTGTATTCCATATCTCTATGCTCGAACCAGCCACACCCAACACCTTCCAGCAGCGCTCCGAGCCTCCACTAGCACCGGTAATCATCGACAAAGAACCAGAATACGAGATCTCTAAGATAGTCAACTCCAAGATTGACTGCCGGAGGGCATGCAAACTGCTCTATAAGGTTATATGGCTAGGATACGAAGATACTGACAACGACTCTGAATGGTTACCAGTGATGGAACTGGAGCATGCCAAAAAATTACTGAATGATTTTCATCTCAAGTATCCATCTAAACCGGGACCATTATGACCCTAAATTACCTCCATTCCATTTTCTCGACTCTGTTTCTCCGCATTCACTCTGCTTCAAAAAAAAAAAAAATTTATCTCAAGTAATTGTACACATTCTGGAGTGCAGTTTCCTTTGCACTGACTTGCTTACTTGTATTCTGCTCCACAGTTTTCGTTGCAATCTGATACTTGTATTCAAAAGCAGTCTCCGTTGTAAAGCTTGGGTACTTGTATTTCTCTGCAGTTTCCCTTGCGATCGTTGAGTACTTGTATTCTTGCTTCATCATTTATCGTCACTCACACCCATTTTCAGCCACAGGAAGAACAACATTTATTAAAAAAAAAAATAAAAATTTTTTTTTACAAGATCCCAGCTCCAACAGATTATGCAACCAGAGAAGAATCACTACCACCTTCTTCCACACCCTCCATTCCGTTCTCCTCTTTCTATCTTCTAGTTTCTTCTTTTTCTTCTGCTCTGTCTACTCTCTCCTCTTTCTGTTTTCCTTTCTCTTCGCTCTCCTGTACCTCTGTCAATTCTCCCTTGGACTCCAGCCACGAAATTCGTTCCTCGTCGGAATCTTCGCCCTCCATGCCAGCAAGTTTCTCCAAAGCCACTGCAATCCTCTGGATGTCCTTTCTCATGCCACTCAACTCACTCAGGCCATCTAACTTCCCCAAAATCTCTGCCTTCTACTCTGCGTCTGTCTGTTGTTTCGTTTTCCTCGCATTGGACCTCCTGGCCGCTTCTGCCTTGGCTTTCGCTCGTGCCCTGTCTGCATCGAAGGGCTTACAGGCAGCCTTGGCCTTGGCGCAAGGAGCGCAGGAAGTTGCGTGACTACAAAAAGGAATTAGCAAAAAAGGGAACAATTCGAATGATACTTACAGCAAGGTTTGGGAAATACACAAGATTCCGAAGTCTGCGCACCTCTCACATAGACTTCCCCCACCAACAACTGACGTTCCCATTTCTCTTGCCAACTCTTTGCGTCGTTAGCGAGCCTCTGGAGTTTCTTGTGGTAGATATCGAACGCATTGCCTCTTGGTCAGAGGCAAAAGGTCGATGAGGTTCATCTCCTCGTCGGAAGGAAGAGATGAGGGCAGCAGAAAGGTCTTCATCCAATTTTTGCGCCGTTGTTATACCACGGCAGCGACGCGATCTACCTCTAAATGTTTGGCCAGATCTCTCTGGCGATCTTCTTCTTCTTCCTGTTTTTTGTGTGCCTCTTCCTCTAGTCTTTTCCGCTCCGCCATTTTCGCCTCTTTGCGGACTTAGCGCTCGAAACGTTCCTTCTCTTCCTGCTGTCGAAGCAGGTTTTCTGCCTCAGCACGTCTTCTCGCCAGCCTAGCCTCGTAAGACTCGTCATCGGAGTCAGAAAGGTTAGCGATCAAGGTGGAATTGAAAGACATGGTGGTATAATTTCAGGATTGAAAGTCCGCAATAGAAAACTTTAAAACTGGAATCAGGTGATAATTAAATTGCTTATGCATAGAAGCTTCGAGGGCTCAGCCTTAAAGAGGGGGGTACTGTCATATTCTGGAAATATGATAATTATATAATTTATTTCTCCTAATTATTCTCCTAATATTAATAATAGTAGGATAGTATAGTAGACTACTCTTCTCCTATTCTGGACTTTCTATAAGTACTGAGTAGTTACAGTGTAATTCATCAGTCTGTAAATTAACGTCATCTGGTCCTAATCTCATCTTGTCTACTCCGACTCCTTAGGATCTCTGTCTTGACGACTTCCTTCACTCCGAAATATGTGACCAACCTCACGACCGGAGACTGGGGTGCAATATATAAGTTGAAGCCAAGGTCGTTCAATAAGTCGTTCTCCGCTCTGACGTCCTTGTTTCATCGCCAGAGTCTTCTTTCTATCATCGCTAAGTACATCCCTCTCCGACATCGTACATTACTCCAGAATGGAGTGTGGTTTCTAATTATCACTTATATCTCCTTCTTCCAGAATTCCGTCCTTGACAAGAGCCCTTTCTATACCCTCAGAACATAATACCATATGATGAGGACATTGAGTAAGTAATAACCAAACTAGAGCTCATGTCGAGATCTTGGGAGGCAAGCAGGATAAGCTGGCATCAGGTTTAGAAAGAAAGTCATAAAAGGACTATGCTCTAGATCCATCATAGGATGGGACCAACTTGGAGATATAGTGGATTGGAACTCTAGAACCAGTAGTGTTTGAATGACGGACTTAGATAAATAGACTCTGGTTGCAATTAAGCATTGATGGCATCAGATCAATTATATTTAGATAAATGAGCACTAGGACGTGACTTGGAGATACTAGACATTGAGTGGGGTTTATTGACTACTTAATAGGTAACTAATGAGGTCCTTCTTACAAAGCAACACCAAAGGAAGCAATGGGAGATCAGAAAGGATATTTGAGAGAGAAGTGACAACGAAGACACGTCATCTTTGATGGGAATGATTTGATGAAGAGGACGCGTCATCCTAAGGACACGTCATTGCTAGGAATTGGGATGGATTTAGCACGAGAAGAGGTTGAAGAAACATCAAAAGTAGTAATAGTTTTCTTTTTATATTTTATTCCTTGAGTTTTAGGGCTTTGTAATCATTTTAATATAGTATCTGGTGTGCAGTTGGATAGAAGAGGAACCTCTTGACTCCTACCTCTATCTACACTGCTTCTGAAATCGTAAATGCAGATCTATTGAGAGTAAGAAGACTGAGACTAGTGAGGTGTCTTGAGAAGAACACAGAATATACCCAGAACTCGATCTAGAGAGAAGATGCAGACGCAACTCGGGCAGGCTTCGGAGAGGATAACAGGCTGGGAAAGCTTGGCTAGGTGCACACTTGGATTGCATCACACCCGTAAGGTTCAGTGTTGGGGGTATAGACAAGGGGGCAACTGAGTGTGGAGAGTCCATGAGTGATCAACTAACTGTATTTTCCAGAGGAGCTTTTGTCATGGTGTGTAAAGGTTGACACCTTAGGGAGGCTATGCAACGACAATCTAGAGAGATTTTTACAATCATTTCACAACCACCAATGTATATCTTATTAGAACTACATATAATTCCTATTTTCTAATTATTTACAAACCTTCATCTTTGATTATCTCCCCTCAGACCTTTAGCATGCAATTGGGAGCTGGCACAGCATGGTTTTGTTTGTTCCAGTGTGCAATTCCCTTTTACACCCTTTCATCTGGAGTCTACTGCAAGGAAAGTTTCAGATTTGAGGGTTTTCTTATTCTTTCCGCTCATCTTTCACTTTAACACTTTGAGTATCCTAAACTTTGTTTCTAAAAAGATGCCTAATTCTTTAAATTTTTCTAGAGCGGAAAAACAACCAGAAACTAGAACTAGGAGTTGTCAAACTTCTACAGCGCAGCGAGCTGGATTGGTACATCCGGTAGATAACCCAGAACATATACTACAGAAGAAAGCAAGAGTTGTAGCAAAGAGACAACGTGTCAGTTCAGAAATGTCGGAACTATCAGAATGGCCTACTCCGAGCCTTGGATCTCTGTCAGATGTTGAGCCGAACCCCTTCTTAGATACTTCAGAGGAACAGACTGGACCTATTTACCCGGGAAGGTTTAGTCTCTCAAGTGTACACGTAATCCCCAAAGAATCGCTGGAAGAACTCACATCAGAGGTGACACAAGCGCTTTCTGATAATCTTACTTTATTATCATTATCTCAAACATCGATGCCGCCGTTTATTAACCCAACTACTACTTTGCAAACTAAATCGGATATGACTGCTAAATTGAACATGCCAATGCTCCTTAGCCTGAGCGCCCCTAAGTGGGATGGACAGTCAAGGACGCTCAGAAATTTCCTTAGAATAATAGAACAACTGTTCCGAACTGCAGAAATTACAGAGGATCAAAAGAAACTAGATTGGATTACAGGATATGTGGATGCCGATATACATGACCAGTAGACCAGCTTTGAAGAATATGAAGCTGGGTCTTGGAATTGGTTTCTAGAGAGACTTAAGACTGAATATCCAGAACTAACTACTAAAGAACAGGGTAGTATGGACAACCTAAGAAAATTATGTAGAGAGAATGCCGGGATCAATTTATTAGAGGAGGAGCGACTCATGAGCTTCAAGAGAAGGTTCATGTACATCGCTGAAAGGGTACAAAAGGGAATTGCATACTGGGACAAACAAAACCATGCTGTGCCAGCTTCCAATTGCATGCTAAAGGTCTGAGGGGAGATAATCAAAGATGAAGGTTTGTAAATAGTTAGAAAATAGGAATTATACGCAGCTCCAATAAAATATATGTTGGTGGTTATGAAATGATTGTAAAGATCTCTCTAGATCGTCGTCGCATAGCCTCCCTAAGGTGTCAACCTTTACATACCGTGACAAAAGCTTCTCTGGAAAATATAGTTAGTTGATCACTCATGGACCCTCCACACTCAGTTGCCCCTTTGTCTGTACCCCCAACACTGAACTTTATGGGTGTGATGCAATCCAAGTGTGCACCTAGCCAAGCTTTCCCAGCCTGCTGTCCTCTCTGAAGCCTATCCAAGTTGCGTCTGCATCTTCTCCCTAGATCGAGTTCTGGGTATATTCTGTGTTCTTCTCAAGACACCCCACTAGTCCTAGTCTTCTTACTCTCAATAGATCCACATTTACGATTCCAGAAGCAGTGTAGATGGAGGTAGGAGTCAAGAGGTTCCTTTCTTATCCAACTGCACACCAGATACTATATTAAAATGATTACAAAGCCCTGAAACTCAAGGAATAAAATATAAAAAGGAAACTATTACTACTTTTGATGTTCCTTCAACCTCTTCTCACGCTAAATCCATCCCAATTCCCAGCGATGACGCGTTCTTAGGGTGACACGTCCTCTTCATCAAATCATTCCCATCAAAGATGACGTGTCTTCGTCATCGCTTCTCTCTCGAATACCCTTCCTGATCTCCCATCACTTCCTTTGGTGTTGCTTTGTAAGAAGGCCCTCATTGGTTACCTATTAAGTAGTCAGTAAACCCCACTCAATGTCTAGTATCTCTGAGTCATGTCCTAGTGCTCATTTATCTAAATATAATTGATCTGATGCCATCAATGCTTAATTGCAACCAGAGTCT
>Ga0153958_1000408_pt1 | contig 10922 bp, 21 predicted proteins | sample TSFL042MetaG_FD_104719 | JGI IMG/M metagenome (GOLD analysis project Ga0153958, IMG submission 104719) | Attine ant fungus gardens microbial communities from Florida, USA - TSFL042 MetaG | ecosystem: Host-associated > Fungi > Mycelium > Unclassified | place: USA: Florida, Wekiwa Springs... | reverse complement strand
GATGAGTTGGTTTTGAGCAGATGCATGAGCTCGACCAAAAAGAGTGAACCTGAAACAATCGATATCCTGTTCACGGCTGGTAACTGCAATGATGTTATTTTACAAAATCAGTACTATGTCATCCTTTCCGGAAACAGCCGTAACCAAACCAGCGAACATCATACCGATTCAAATAATCATGTCCACGTCACCAGTAGCTAGACTTCACTTCCTTCAAGTTCAACATGTGCCACACTCACCAGGTCTCCATCGATGGGCACATGATACAATCCCTACCAATCTCCAGAGGTGTGCATACTGCAACTATATGTAACATTGCCAGGAGGGTAACAAACCCTTTGCACACAATATGCAAGACTAGGATATCTTCGGGAACTTGAACATTACTGGGCTTGATCGTCGACGCGTCAAGAAGTCAACTCGCTTGCCGATATTAAGACCGTGGATAAAATACACGGTGGCACGACTTATGCCCAAGGCATATTGGAGAAGTTGGAACGCAAAGGTCTATGTAGTTATTATTTCACTTCACATATCAAATCGAAGTTCAGATTAATTGATAAAGCTGGCTCTACTTAATGGGTCATTCACACTGCTCTTCACCCACTGCTAACTCATTCTTACTATGCAAGACCTCGTGATGAGCGGCCTGGAGGCGCTTCTTGCTACTTCAAGTTCTGTCATCGGTTATTATGTACTCAAAAGCTACCTTGCCAAACCGAAGCCTCCCCGTGGCGTTCCATATCCACCGGGTCCTACTCCGCTCCCAGTACTTGGAAATGCCCTGGCGGTCGATGTAAGTGCACCTTGGGTTACCTACAAAAAGTGGGGCAGTCAATATGGTAAGTACTTTCACATAATGAACCACCCGTGGGATCTGATGTTCTTCAGGCGACTTGGTTTATTTCAGACTTTTTGGTCAAGAGAACATCCTCATCAATTCTGAACAAATTGCAAGAGAACTACTCGAAACTCGATCACAGAATTACTCCGACCGACCAGAAATCGTAACGAATGAATTGTATGTATTTTTCTAAGCGATGGAACATTCTCTGAGCTGATTGTCCTATGCATCTAGACTTGGTTCGGACTACAATACTGTATTCATGCGATACAATAGTAGATGGAGACTTCAGCGGAAAATGCTTCAGCGATCCTTCCGGGAAGATGCCGCACCCGTATTTCGGCCCATGCAAGCCACCAAAACTCACGAACTCTTGTTGAACCTGTTGGAGGACCCTCTAGATTGCTTAAATGATCTTGAAGTGTGAGTCAATTTCCACTCACCTTTATTTGCTGTTGGCGTTGAATCAATATTTAGGTATTCTAGTTCAATCATCATGTCTGCTGTGTACTCGTATCAATCAGTGCGCCGTAATGACGACATGGTTGAGCTTGTCAAGGATGCTCTGAATATTATCCTGAAAGAATTGAGACCCGAGATAGCTGCGATTTTTACTTCTTTCCCTTTCCGTACGTTCCGTCGTTCATTGTATTAGCAATCTCTTATTGTCGAATCTACAGTGCTTCGCCTTCCATCGTGGTTTCCCGGCATGCGCCTAAAGAGAATTGCACCTTTGGCCAGGGGCGTATCAGTGAACATGGTTGAAAAGCCATTTGCATATACAGAGAGAGGCCTAGTAAGTGCAATAGGATATGAGATGTATTGTTTGTAGATCTCTTTTAGGCTACAGGGTCTATCTCTCCTTGCATGGTTGCCGACCATTTGCTGGAGATCAATGAAAACGCCGGCGATGCGGCCTGGCAAAGGAGAGCGCTGAAGGAGGCTGCCTCAACTGCATATGGCGGTATGCATGGACAATTTATCGCATTCTTGTTGGGGCTAACTGATTATCTGCTGTATAGCCGGCACTGATACGGTAGGCAGGAAGTCTGGTTATCTGGTCTACAATTGACCATTTAGTAGACCGCCGGTGTGTTGATGAATTTCGTCCTTGCGATGGTTCTCCATCCAGATATCCAGGAGAAAGCGCACGACCTCATTGAGAGAGTGGTTGGTACCAAGAGACTACCGGCGTTCGAGGATCGTCCATCTTTGACATACATTGATGCCATTTACCGCGAGTGCCTGAGATGGCGCCCAATTTTCCCTCTTGGTGAGCTGCTCCCTCGGGTACGACAAAGACAGGGCGGTAATTTGGTAATAAATTCTAGCAATTATGCATGCTGCTGTGGAAAGCGACGTTTACAATGGCTATTACATACCCAAAGGTACACGAGCTTCTTCTCATCTACATGAACCCATATGAATTCGCAGCTCAGGTGCTACAATTACTCCCAATATTTGGTACAGATCATATTTTTCTCTAGCTTTTGCGCTTGCAACTTATTTATTCTCAGGGCAATGTCCCGAAACGAAGAGAAATACCCTAACCCCGATGTATTCAATCCCGATCGTTTCTTGAGTGCAGACGGTACTTTGACAGACGATACCGTGGGTTTCGCGTGGGGATTTGGACGGCGGATATGCCCCGGTCGCCATCTGGCAGAGGCTTCATTATTCTCCGCGATGACCTCCTTGCTTGCGGTTTTCAAATTCTCCAAACCCAAAGATGAGACTGGCGGAGAGATCGAGATCGAGCCACAGTGGCAGGGAGGAGTTACTGTGTACGTGGTATTTTGGCAGATTCAGGGGAGAGATGCTAATTTATCCTTAGGCGGCCCGTACACTTCCCTTGCAGCATTACTCCACGGAATGCAGATATGGATATACAGGCTTTGCGGGACCTGATTAAAGCGTCTGTTTAGTGGGTGGCTTCGTCCTGCAATAGCCTTTCCTTCTGGGATTGATAGGCCTTATCAACGGAAGCTCGTCGACCGAGACGGACTTAATTGAAAACAGTTACACGATTGACTGATGTGTTAGCATCGCCGTCCTTTGAGTTCTAGCGGTTGATTGAAATACCGCCGCCGGGAACCAATGCTTTGTTGATATTCTGAGCCACTTAGAACTTTACGTTACTGTAATATAAGAATCCAGAACAGCGAGTCATGATTTCGGAGTCATAAGTTGCGGATTCGGCAGGGCTCGACCGTGGTAGCTTCTGCTGTAAGTTAGTGCGCAACTGGAGACACGAAGATGGACAGCAAGTGCGATATTTGATTGCGATATGATCGGAGAGCGTTCTGCGATAAAGAAGACAATTGAGTTGGTTCGATATGGATGACAGTAGACGCCTTGATTGTATGATGAAATATAAATGGGAGCTCTGATTATTGCTGTCGAATGAGACCTCTACATGGACTACTTATACTCGAAAGAAGAAGAGTCTTTGAAGCGGATCGTTCGGGTATAGCAAGAGCTCGAGCCAAGTGGCTTGGTGAAGATGATAGCAGAAGGGCGTGGTGAGAGAATAATCTAAATGAAAGAGATATGGGATCATCGACAGGTTCCAGGCCGTGGCGCCAGAACTGAAGTATACCAGAGAAAGAATATCGTACTTGGCAAATGTCAACCAGAAGGAATATTGGTTAAGTAGAAAATGTCACACGTCACAAAGGCCAACGAAGCCGCGAAGCTAAGCGTGACATGATGGGTGCAGAGTTGTGGTCCCAACTAGCAGTGTCCCGGGCCAGTTAAAGTGGGGTTGGAACTCCGGTGTTCCTCGCTTCTGCGACTTATTGCCGCTCCTCTGCTGGCCTCCGCTGGCGATAAGTAAGCGCTGAGAACGCCCAAGACAAGTGGAACCATTGAATGTATTAAGTAGTGTAAGTAAGTCCTGTGATATCATTCATTCTAGATATGTAAAATTTCGTTGTCAAGGCAAAGCTGCCCGTGATCACAGCATGCCAAGCGGCGAGCGGGCTGCAGCAGCGCTAAACTTGGTCACTTTCCTTGCAGAATGCTCGAAAAAAATAAGTTCTAATTCTGCACACTAGCATACCATGAGAAACTGGCCCATGGATCCGAGTCGTTTCGGCTCTAACTCAGAGAGTAGTGGTCCAGACCGTCCAGTACCGCACCTGGAACTCACAAATTATGTAAGTAACACGTGAATACCAATATACAAATGTTTCGCCTGTACAATTTGTCGTTAGTGAGGATCAAATTGCAATATACTTATCTGCCCTTGGATTGTTCATGAGTCCTCTACACTCCTCGTCCTCTTCCGACCCGCTCTTGCTATGCGGGACTATACCATGACCGGCCTTGAGGCGCTTTTGGCTGCCTCTCTCATCGGGTTTGCATTCAGGAGTTACTTTGGCAAACATAAATTACCACAGGGTGTTCAATATCCACCAGGCCCGGCTCCACTCCCAGTCATAGGAAATGTACTGGCGGTCGATGCAAGCGCGCCTTGGGTTACTTACCAGAAGTGGCGTAGTCAACACGGCAAGTGGTTTCACAAAGCCAACCACCCGTACTAAATGACGTTCCTCAGGTGACATGATCTATTTCCGACTTTTTAGTCAAGATAACATTGTTATCAACTCTGAGCAAGTTGCAAGAGACCTTCTTGAAAATCGGTCACTGAACTATTCTGACCGACCAGAGATTGTAACCAATGAATTGTACGCGTCATTGAATGTTGCAGCGTCTTCTTAGCTTATCACAGAATTCCTAGATTTGGTGCCGACTACAATACTGCCTTTATGCGCTACAATAGCAGATGGCGACTTCAACGGAAAATGCTTCACCAGTCCTTCCGACGAGGTGCAGCCCCTGCTTTCCGGCCCATGCAAGCGACAAAAGCTCACGAACTTTTAATGAACCTGCTGGAGGATCCTCTGGAGTACATCAAGCATCTTGAAGTGTGAGCGGATTTCTATCCTTCTACTTGTCGTTGGCACTGAGCCGACCGTAGGCATTCTGCGTCGGTTATCATGTCTGCTGTGTACTCGTATAATGCAGCGCGCCGTGATGACTACTTAATTGGGGCTGCAAAGGAAGCCCTGGATATTGTTTTGAAAGAGCTCAGACCTGAGATAGCTGCAATTTTCAATACTTTCCCATTCCGTGGGTTACATCGTCCGTTATGTTAGCATGTTATTGATGCCGGCTCTGCAGTTCTTCGCCTTCCATCGTGGCTGCCCGGCATGCGCCTCAAGAGAGTTGCTCCTTTAGCCAGGAAATTGGAGGCAAATATGGTGGAAGAGCCGTTTGCGTATACAGAAGGTGGCCTGGTAAGTGCAGCATGGCATGAGGCGCTTTTCTAACACATATATTTCAGGCTACAGGATCTGTATCTTCGTGCATGATCGTTGACCATCTGCTCGAGATGGATGAAAACGACAGCGACACGGAATGGCGGAAGAAGGCGCTGAAGGAGTCTGCCTCAACTGCTTACGGAGGTAAGCATATATATGATTTAACGCATTCTTGTCGTACTGAAGATTCCTTCCTCGGCAGCCGGCACTGAAACGGTATGCAGGAGGCATTTGATTATTTGATTTAAAGTTTACCGTTTACTAGACACCCGGCGTGTTGATGAATTTTGTGCTTGCCATGGTTCTCTACCCAGATATACAAGAGAAAGCGCACGATCTCATCGAGAGAGTAGTTGGCACCAAGAGACTACCCACGTTCGAGGATCGCCCATCCTTAGCCTACATTGATGCCATCTACCGCGAGTGCCTGAGGTGGCGCCCGATGTTCCCCCTTGGTGAGTTGCTCCCTCTGGTGCGACAAAGACAGGTTGGTAATCAATTATAGCAATCATGCATGCTGCTGTGGAAAGCGACGTTTATAATGGTTATTACATACCTAAAGGTGCACAAGTTTTTTCTCATCTACATGAATCCGTATTAATTCGCAGCTCAGGTGCCACCATCACTCCCAATATTTGGTATGATCGTAAATTTCCTTTAGTTTTTGTGCTTGCAGCTTAATTATCCTTAGGGCGATGTCCCAAAACGAAGAGAAATACCCTAACCCAGATGCATTCAATCCTGATCGTTTCTTAAATGCGGACGGTACTTTGACAGACGATACCGTGAATTTTGCGTGGGGATTTGGACGGCGGATATGCCCTGGTCGCCATCTAGCAGAGGCTTCTTTATTCTCCGCGATGACTTGCTTGCTTGCGGTCTTCAGATTTTCCAAAGCCAAGGATGAGATTGGCAGAGAGATCGAAATCGAGCCAAAGTGGCATGGAGGGATTACCATGTATGTTGAAGTCGGGGGCATTCGTGGAGACATATTGATTTATCCTTTAGGCGACCTATGCACTTCCCTTGCAGCATCGCTCCCCGGAATGAAGAAATGAATATGCAGGCCTTGCAGGACCTGATTAGAGCCTCTGTTTAGCTTGCACGATCTGTCTATTCAATCTCAGCAGCCCTGGCACCGATCCCCGAATCGTCCTTTTTCCTGGTCGAAGAGGTATTATGTTCATAAGTTTGGATTGGCGATACGTATATAGCTCATGAAGCGGAATGTACTCGCTTCGATAATAACACCAGGTTTTCTATCGCTTATGAAAGTCTGAATTGAATGCCTTCACTTTCCGAGTCGAACATCTAGAGATTTCGTGTTCAATTCTGTGAGATGTTGCGCCTCACAAATTCTGAGACTCATCAGCAGGGGCTTTTTGGTTCAAACCAGCACACTTTCAGTTCTTGACACGGATCCACTGGACTTCATCATCTTGAACGTGACAAGGTGGGCTCTGTGGTTTGCTAATGGTTGACGTTATCATACCTAGCCGGCTTTTACCGGCTTTGTCATTCGTTTGGTTAGCTAACTTAGTAGAGCCGACAACTTCCTCACGGTATTGCCAGTGAGGAAACAATTTTGTCCAAGCCGAACGTTGCACTTTGCGCGTCACATTCCTCTACCATGGCCACCACCTCGTCGACCTCTTATCTCGAGAGAATACAAGACTTCGTGACTGAAAACAAAAAGGCGATTCTCGTCGGTTCCGCTGCCGCCGCTCTTGCTGTTGGAGGTGTCATTTACTATGCTTCTACACGTAGTCCGGGTGGTGACTTGGAGAAGGGCAAGTCAAGAGACAAAAAGAAGTCCTCAAAGAAACGGAAGACCGTCAATGACACAGACGGCCCAATACTTGAGGAAATAAAGCCCAAGGTTGTCGAAGTCGAGGGTCAGTTTCACAGCAGCCTTTGGATCCTAGTCATGCTCACCAATAAATAGAGGACCCGCGGTTATCAGCGGAAGAAATTGCTGGGATGTCAGTAGAGGTCAGTACGTCTTGAATCATTTATCTCATATTGACATGGCTCCTGCAGGAGCGCACCAAATTAGCAGGCATCCTCAAGACCCGGGGTAATGCGCTATACCAAAACCGCAAATTCGAACAGGCAGTAGACATGTATACGCGTGCAATCGAAGTTGCTACGAAGCCCGAGCCTGTGTACTACAGCAATCGTGCAGCATGTACGTTGCTTTCGCGAGTATCATTTTAACTCATATCTTACTCGTGTCTTAGGCTACATGAACATGTCGCCGCCCAAATATGAGCTCGTGGTCGGGGACTGTGATGAGGCACTACGTGCCGACGCCAACTATGTAAAAGCGCTGAACAGGCGTGCCAATGCTCTTGAATCCTTGTCCCGAAATGAGGAGGCACTGCGTGATTTCACCGCTGCCACTATCCTGGACAAATTTCAGAACGAAACTGCAGCACAGGCCGTAGAACGTGTATTGAAGAGGATCGCAGTGGGAAAAGCCGCCGCTATCCTTGCGGTAAGTGCTGTGTGGAGATATCGGCATATTACTCATTGACCTTAGACACGCGAACCTCGACTTCCATCATTCACGTTTATTTCGGCTTACTTTGCTGCATTCCGGCCACGTGTGTATATCCGCTTGCTTGATTTACGTATGTTTTAACGTTCGCCTTCTACAGGACCTCTACCCACACTCCCAGAGAACCCATCAACGGGAGATAATACTCTTATACTTGCATTGCAAGCTCTAGAAGCTGCCGACTATGCACATTCTGTCTCGCTCGTGAATGAGGCGATGGAACAAGGCCTTTCATGGGAGATGGGCAAAGCGGAAGCTCTCAACCTTCGCGGCACTTTCAAGTTCGTTTTCTTATTTTTATGAGATACGTTGACTGAGTTTTGCATAGGTTCCTCATGGGTGACGTGTCCGGTGCTAAGGATGACCTCTATGAATCCGTCAAGATCAATCCCTCTCTGACACAAAGTTGGGTGAAGATCGCAAGTGTGCATATGGAGCAAGGCGAGGGTACAAAAGCCTTCGAGTGTTTTGAGCAAGCCATCAAGCACAACCCTCAAGACCCTGACATTTATTACCACCGCGGACAAGGTGAGACCTAAGCTCTTTACTCCAACCTCTTGCTCAGCGATTCGCAGTCCTCTTTATTACCAACGAGTTCAAGGAAGCATCAGATAACTATACGAAGTCCAGCGAGCTCGATGATACATTTGTATTTTCACATATCCAGCTCGCTGTCGCTCTGTACAAAATGGGTGAACTTGCCCGCAGCATGGCAACTTTCCGACGAACGATGGCCAATTTCCCTCAGAGGAGCGAGCCTCAGAACTACTAGTGGGTAGTTTTTCTTCGGTTTCAATGGCTTTGCATCTAAATAACTCGACAGCGGCGAGCTTCTATTGGATCAACAGCGTTACCAGGACGCCGTCGATAAGTTCGATCGTGCCGTAGAACTCGAACATGCAAAGTATGAGTTATCGGTCCTTGCTGTCGATATATAACTCATGTTGTTTCACCCAGACCTCCCCCGATGAATGTCCTCCCACTTGTCAATAAGGGTCTTGCCATCTTCCAATGGAAGCAAGATATTGGCGCCGCAGAGCTGTGTTGCGAGGAAGCCCTGCGGATTGACCCTGAGTGTGAACCAGCGGTGGCCACGCTTGCACAATTGTCGCTGCAGCAGGGCAAGATCGATCGTGCTATTGAGATGTTCAAGAGGCAAGCGGAGCTGGCGCGCAGTGAACCCGAGTTGGTCAACGCTCTTACGTACCAATATGTGAGTCGATGCAGACGCACCGCAATTTGATTCCACGTGTCTGATGAAGTGGTTTATAGGCAAGCATGGCACAGTTGGAGTTCACTCGCAACTACCCCGCGATGGCTGAGCAGTTGGCGCAGATTGCGAGGTCGGTGCCGATGTGATGGTCCATGTTGTTGTCAGCTCATCTCGCCCTCGTCGTTTACTGCGCAAGGGAGGAGAGGAAATACGCCTGGGATTGTTCATGGACATCGAGGGACTGGTATGATTGCTCAAGTTATCGGCTTTTTAATACTTTAAAACATCTCTCCTCTTATCTTTCGAAGCATATCATTTGCAATACCACACTCACTCCACTCATTTCGAGTACTAAGCCTGGCAGGATGACGTTTGATCTGCAAAATGAGCAAGCAGAGATTTTGCAACCCGGGGCTATCCGCCTTGTGAGATACGATCGCCGCAAGAGTAGCTGTGATGCATCCTTTCCCCCTGAACACTGGATGTATTCGAGGCATTCATGGATGATCATCGGAATAACCACGAGCGATACCGCTGCGACCCTGCTCCAGGACAGCCGGAGAATCTTCTCCAACTTTGGCCTCCAACCCTTGATAGGAACGAGAATGAAGGAACAGAGCTGTGCCACAGATCATACAAAGAAAACGATGCAAACAGCAGACCACTCACCTGCTGCACTGTCAGCTAATCTCGAGACAGTACCCTCTTGGTTTCGAAGAGTAAGAGCAGCCGAGGTCTCCTCGGTTAGAGCCTCGTCGTCTTTAGCTTTAAAAATGTAAGCCAGGGTAAAGTAGGTAAGATCGTGCGTACTGTTGTAGAGTTTTGGTTGTCGGTATTTTCCGGTGACTAAAGAGAAAGTAGGACGATCTGGGTCACTCCCTTCGTCTTCAACGACAGCACCTGCACCTAGACGAACTGCATGAAGAATCGAGCGGAAATAATATTGAGAACGTACTTATATTGCCCTCAGATTCTCTAGCGAGTAATTTCTCGAAGTCCAGCACATACTGTCCGCTCCAAGTGCCTTCAGCTTGAAGGGCGACTTCAAGTTCAAAAGGTGTTATGATCGGCCTTAGAAACTCCTGCATAAAGGAATTAACGATACACCTGGTCCGGACAGAACAGTCCAACCTTGCTGTCTATCAAACTGTTTTCGGGGCACGCAACCAACACGAAACACTCGATCTCCATAAAATTGGCGAGCTTTGCAGGATTCAGCTTGCCGACACTGATTGTATAACTTTTTTTCTGTGCGCGAGCTAGAAGTTTTCTGATGCGGGTAATGAGAGGTAGATATGACGCTAGAGACAGGTGTTAGGGAGCACCAAAGATGACGAGTGACAAATTCGCTGACCAACTCCTAGCGTGCCAACAAGAATGCCAAAAACATCCGCATCGCGTGCCCTCTGGACCATCACAAAACGCCGCATCAGTAATTTATTACTTCTATGTGACTGCAGACAAGCAGATCTTGTGGAAGGATCGTATGCATATACCTACACGAGTCAGAAATGTGATATTGAATTTTGAGAGATTTACCTCGCGGCAAGAGTGCGTCATCAATAAATTTGTAAGGTTGAGGCTCTCGCCGCCAATATATGCGACAATAATATTCGAACGTCGATTTTCATCAGTCTCTGCACTAGTCTGCTTGAAGGTCTGAGGAATCTGTGCAGTGGTGTTTGGATTGAGTGTTGTTGGGAGTGGGTGGTGTAGGATCATAGTGTTTAGAAATTGCAGTCTACTCTCCAGCCCATGGGCAATCGAATCTGCGTTATTGCTCAGTTTGGGTTTTACAGCGTCATCAAGGCAAGTAATTCACCTGCACAAAATGAATATCCCACATCATAACGAAGTAAAATGGTTGCTCGATAGGCAGGACTAGTATTTATATCTTGTTGTATTTTTGTGGTAAAACATTTCGCGAGTTGGTCGATGGAATCATCAACGTCAATGGGCTTCTTCCCGAAAACATAAATT
>Ga0153958_1000407_pt1 | contig 10922 bp, 10 predicted proteins | sample TSFL042MetaG_FD_104719 | JGI IMG/M metagenome (GOLD analysis project Ga0153958, IMG submission 104719) | Attine ant fungus gardens microbial communities from Florida, USA - TSFL042 MetaG | ecosystem: Host-associated > Fungi > Mycelium > Unclassified | place: USA: Florida, Wekiwa Springs... | reverse complement strand
ATATTTGGCAGTAAAGTGTTATAACTTGGCAAAATAGCAAGTTAATATTTATTTATTATTACTTTTCCATTTTTATTTTATTATTTTATTTTAGTTTCTAAAGATCAGATACACAAGAGAGTTGAGTAACACAAAAACTTATTGTTAACTACTATTATCTCCCTCCTTGAGGTCATAATGGCTCTTGGGGGAACTCCTATTCTACTGAACCTCTACTACTAATATTATCATGATTTCACCTTTTATCTTTATATCTGCTTTGTTTGTTTATTCATATCTGACTTGTGATTACTGTGACACATGTTAGACATATTGTACCAGTTAAGGCTCTTGTTAGTGAAGCTTTTCTTGCTTTAGTCTCCTAGAGAGTAGTATTCAAAACACAGATGGTAGTCCAAAAGAATTATACCAAGTTAACACTGCTGTCCAGGTAGTTTTGTAATCCTCTAATAAAAAACCCAATAGTAGAGCCCCAATGCTCAAAACATGGGTAAGTTACCTTCACTTCACCTTTACTATTGTAGAAAGTCATATAGGTTGGGCTTTGACAAAGAATAGAAAGTGTGCTATTGATAAAATGAACTGATACAAATCTTTTTTATAAAACTTTGGCTTACTGAGAAGTCACCAGTACCTATCTAAAAAGAGGTCTGACTGAAGTACCTGTTTCAGTGTCCATTTACAAGTATTATATGCAAAGAGAGTTAATCCAGTCGCAAGGTATGGAAGGCTAGAAAGAGGATTGAGATATTGGCAAGAGTATATTTTGAACACTGGTATCTGTTATTTAGTATATAATTTCTCTATCTAGGCTGCTGGCTACAGTTGGGGTCTGTGAGGCACACTAACAATATATACTAAAGATGTGTAGTTACCTTTTACATAGTACTGCCACAGCTTGCTACTTTTTATTATTATTATTTATAATCAACAATTTATTACACAGGACACATAAGCAGACCATGGTAAGTACAAAGTACCTACTTAGATACACAAACAAAGAAAAGGATAGGAAAAGAAAGGGTGAAAATAAAAGAAAAAAGAGCTGTACTTTTACTTCTAAGAGTCACGCCGTGGTGGATCTCTAACTATAGTCAAAGCTGAACGCTCCAGGGTTGTCTATAAGAAAATAGACAAAGCTGCTGGTGATAATATTGCAGGAGCATGTAGAAGGGTCATGGAGGTCACACTCCATAACAATGTGTTCACAAGTCTAGACTTTAGCTTCTCCACATGGACAGCTAGTAGGAAGGTTGGGAAAGAACTTTTGTTTATATTCTCCAATAGAGGCATGGCCTGTGGTCATGTGTGTGAAGCAAGCACATAAGGAGTTGATAAATCCTATAACAGAGAGCCATGAGCTGCCCTTGGCATATGTTGGTTTGATAACTCATTGGTCTTTATTCTCAAACATCAGAAAATAGTGACCTCTCTTGAGGCTGTTTGCAAAGGTTGATTGCCATTCTTGTAGGATATTGTCACATTCTTTTTTCCTGCTGAAGAGGTGCGAGTTTTTGCAAGAGAATTCTAGGGCATTAGTACCAACTTTAACTTGATTGTTAACAAGTTTGTGTCTTGGCCATTCGGCTTTGCTGGGATAGTACCAGAATTGTATTCTGTTTCTGCCATCTCTAGAGGGATACTATTTAATGGTGTAAGCTATAGGTATGACCATATTCTGGAAAGGGTCGACTTTGGATTCAAGAACTTTGCTAGCAGCAGATATGGAGTCAGTGATGACAGTGATATTATGAATATTGTTGTCTTCCATAGCAGGAATGAGACCAATATGAATAGCCATTAGTTCAGCTTCAATTGGAGTAACATTGACAGTTTGGATCTGTGATTGTTTGACGACAAAGTATTCAGACTAGATATGAGTGACTGCTGTTGCGACATGAGATTTTTTAACATCTTTATCTGTAATGACAGCTATGCTGTTATGGGAAGTGTAAGGGTAACTGGGCATAGAGCTCCAGGAGAATCCTCAGTTAATATTACAGTTAGTAGTTATGATACAACTCACCTCCAGGAGAATCCTTAGAGATTAGGATGAGGCTTCTGGAGGAATCTTTTACATTATATACATCCCTTAGTGTCAGGGTTAGCAGGATCGGAGCTAAACTAGTGTGTTTAAGTATTACTAGTAAAATAGGCTAAGGTAGCTCCAGAGTGTCGTCGTGCCGTTCAGGGGTGGAAATGGAGATGTCCCCTTACAGGAAGTTTAAGAAGAAGAGAAAGTATTGTTAGGTTTTGAATATAAGAAAATAAATCGTCATCTGAAAAAGAAAAAGATGAATAAAAACTAATTCTACCAGGAAAATGATTGACTATTCTTGAACCAGGTAGAGCTTTTGAGGTTTGCTTGCTGTTTGACAGTGAGCTTGGATGTGGCTACTTTGTACAGAAGTTGATTCTTAGCATGTTAAGAATCAAGTAGTGAGTTAATAGCATAGGAGGAGAGAATGGATGTATATCATAGATGGTGTCTGCCATTCAGTTTCCAAAGGTGCAAGGTAATGGGAATAAGACTGGCAATGGCTTTAATGTCTTTAGAAAGTGACATGCAGAATGTACCAGTAATTCAGAGGACAGCCCGTTTTTGTATTTTCTTTAGTTCATTGATGTTTTTTAAGGTGGGAGCCCTTTTAAAGAACCAAAGCTGGAACCTATACAAGGTAATTGGCAAGACACAAGTTCTGTATAGCAGTCTCTTTTGAATGGGAAGTAGACCTCTTGAGAAGTTTTCTAACATTTTCATGGCGTTGAGAGTAGACATACACTTTGTAGTGTAGAAGTGCATGTAGTAGTTGAAGTTGAGCTTTCAATCAAAATAAAAGCCAAGGTACTACCATATTGACTTGGGAGAAATGATAAGACCACCTATAGAAAACAAGTCAATAGGGGGGTTAGAGAGATGTTGGGCTCATGTAAAATGAAACAATTTGGTTTTGTTATGTTCCATGATGAGACCTGCATCGAGGAGAAGTTTTGACATAATGTTATAACTACAAAGCAAAAAAAAAGAAGAAAGTGAATAACTCTTCTTTTGAGAAATTAAAAGACCATTATTCACAGAAGATAAAATATCAGTTAGGATTTTTATTTCCAAGTTTTTTATTCTTTTTTTGAAAGTTTTTATAATTAGAGCCAAATAGATAGCGGAGAGAATGGATGAGAGAGCTAAGCCTTGGTTCACTCCTATGTTAGTGTTAAAGGACAGTGATGAGAAATTGTTCCATGAGTATATGGTAGAGCAATCAGAATAATAGCTGTTGAAGAATCCTATAATGTTAGTATTAAGACTGGCTTTAGAAAGGCATAGGGATAAAAAGTCGTGATTCAAAGACAAAAAGAATTGTGCAATGTCAGATGCTATGATGCTAGTATAATACTGTTTAAGCCATCTTGCTTGAATAAGGTGAGTGAGATATAACCCCATATCAATTGTAAAATGTTGACATATTTCTCCAAATTGATGGGAGTCCAAGAATCTATTAGCTAACATTTGGAATTGTATGTAAGGGAACTACCCTAGGGCAGTGCTTAGTGACGTGAGTAGGTTCCCACCTAAGAGCCGCCATCTCTCCGATTGCATTCCCATGTCTCTCCTACTTTCCCTTCTGTGACAATTCGTGTGAGCCTTCTAAATCTATTAAAGGACAATGTGTGAATATCTGTCAGGCACCATGAGAACGGTGTCTTGACGATCTAGTAGTATAAATACTAGTCTTCTGTCGTAGATATACCTCAGTTGAATATCACCTTAGCTTCAGGATCTACCCATTAGCTTAAGAGGTCTTCGCTCTAGTGCTGGAATCGACCCCTAACATTGTAGTTGATTGCTAGTGATTTTTTCAATGAGTTTGCCAGCAGCGTTTAGTAGAACAATAGGGTAAAAGAATTGTATAAGTCCTTATTCAGTTTGGGAATGATTATAGTGTTGGCGGACTTGAAGTATGAGGGCCAGTATTCTAGGTTTATGCATGTGTTAGCAGTATGTATAACTTTTTCTAAACATCTTTCGTTAGCTATCAAAGACTTAAGATGTCTTCAAGTGATATGATCAGGTCTAGGGGCTGATGAAGCTGAGCACTTAGTTAATGCATCTCTAAATTTTTGCTTGGAGAAAGAGGGCCATTCTATTAAGTCTGCTTGAGAGAGTTCACTGAGAAAGACAGTGTTAATAGGTCTGTTTTCTGCAGAGTTATATAACAAATGAAGAGCATGCTATAGTTCTGGAAGAGTGTTATAGGGCCAATTTTCATATGAAATAGACTCGATAGTTGATAGAGATTTTTTCCTGATCCAATTCATTAGATCCTAAGGTCTCTTGTTTGAGAAAGTGATTTTGAATATCTTTTCATTGAAGAATTTCCTTTTAGCTATATGAATATTTGACTTGAATTCTTTCCAATGTTAGATGTTGCCTGAGACTTGATATTTATTCAGGCTGGTCATGCAATCTGGGCTTTACTACTCTTTGGAATGTTTTGTAATTTGTTTCATTTTGGAATGGGTACACTATGTATTATTGAAGATAGTGGATATTTGTTGAACTACATTTTCCAGGGTTTCTTTTGAATTGATATTTGCAGTGTCAAGGGTCATTATGCTATTGGTTATTGAATTAATGAAGTTTTCCTCTTCTTTGCTATCTTTGCCAATAGTCTATATGTTGATATCAATGTTGATTTCTTTGATGCCTATTTCGATAGTGAGAGGAACATGATCAAATGGTTTCTGTATTTCAGGGTAAAGTATGTGGTAGCCAAATCCCAAGTTGCTAGAGGACAGGAATACAAGGTTTATAATAGAATTGGAGTTTTGGAGATTGTTCACAAATCTAGTAGGTCTGGGATTAGTAGAGGGGAAAGCTCTAGTCCTAAACTGTCAGCTAAGGTAAAAAGGTTGTCAGTGTGGATGGAATAGTGATGGAAATTTGGATCCCAGTCACTGTCTCTTATATTAAAGTTGCCTGTCATGATGATAGTGTTATTTAGATTGACAATATTCTGACTGAGGAATTGAGGAGCAGTTTGGTTGCTATTGGAATAGACATTGATCATAAAGTTGACATCCTGTTTATTATGGAAGGATAGGACATTGATGTTACGATGGTTGACAATGTCTAAATATAAGGCAAATCTCATTCTTAAAAGACACTTGTTAACATAAGTGACAACTCTTGCATAATTGTCTTGCAATATATCTTGACAAATGAACAGTATCTATTTGGGGTGATTAGGGGTTCTGTAAGGGCGACTAGGGCACCAGACTCCAGGAGAATCCTCAGTTAATATTATAGTTTGTAGTTATAATACAACTCACCTCCAGAAGAATCCTCAGAAATTAGGATGAGGCTTCTGAAGAGATATTCTACATTATATACTAGGTTTATATTCCTTGTGTCAGGGTCAGTGTTATCGGAGCTATACTAGTGTGTTTAAATATTACTTTAGTAATACTTGAACAGGCTTAGGTTACTCTGGAGTATCGTTATGCAGTCCTGGGATAGAAATAGAGCTATCCCCTTATAGGTTCCATAAAAAGGGTCCCCCAAGAGATTGGAATGACTAGAAATATATCAAATAAGTGATCTCAGAGGTTCCTGGATAAAAATTACATTTGTGGTATTTTTATTGTTTCCTAAGATTATGTTAGTTAGGGCTTTATTTTTTCTTATGTTCTATAAGAATATTTTTAGGATTTCTTCAATCATAATTTCTTACTGCCTATGACTAGGCAAATCAAATTGGTCCTAGTTTCCCAGATCTCTTGAGCTTTCTTGGAGTGCCACTTTCTATTGAAGTGATTTCTCCAGAAGGGGCATTTATAGTTGTTTGCTATGTGATTGCCTTTACAGTTGATGCACTTGAAAGAATAGGGGTAAGGTAAACCTTGAGTAGTCTCAAGATGAGGGAGGTCTAGTTTAGAGTTGGTCTTGCAACACTACGCTAAGTCTCTGTGGTGTTTGAGTTTGTGTGGCCTACTACATTTCTGACACTTGGATCCATGAGCTTTGCAAGAGAAGGTTGAATGACCCTATTTCCAGCAGTTGTGGCACTGGGAGATACCTGGGTTCATGTTTGTTGCTCTTATAGTAGCAATATATCTGCCGAAGTTAAAGGAGTGGTTAATTAGCAGCTTAGTACTAGAGCCGCTTTGAGAATCCCAAATATTAAACCAGATAATGGCCATGTCAGATTTGGAAGAGACCTTAATAGTTCTGGGTTTAGCTGCTAGGGAAATATTTTCAAATATTTCAGTGTAGCTCATAAAGTTGTTGATATCTTTGCTATTTAGTTTATTACCATTGGGTTGTATAAACGAAATACTAGTGATTTTTAGGTATGACTTGGACTAAGGTAGTTAAAGAGCAAGAACTTCTTTGTTGTTTGCACTGGCAATGGATTTGAGGTACTTTTTCATAGTTGAAAGGTTACTAGGGCTAGATACATTGTTGGTGTTGATGGATAGACCACCAGGGAAAGGGCATATGAATTCAGCTCACAAGTTTAATTTGATATTCTTCAGGAGAGCATTGATCTGAAAGATATAAGAGTTAGCTTCACCCATGATGACTTCAGTGAGTTTGGTGAACACAGATATGATAGCTTGCTTCCTAGAAGGGCCTTTCATAGTTGATTGAATTTTCTTTCTCTTGTTAATTGGTTTGGAAAAGGCTGCATTAAAGAGGCTGTTTATGCTAGGGGTTTTCCTTTTTAAATTGGAGTTCCTCAACTACTGTCTAGGTAGTGATAAAGATAAAAGTTTAAATAAAGATAAAATGTGTGATCTCCTAAGGAAAGTACCCTAGTTGACACTGTATATCAGCACAGTATCTTTTATGCAAATTTATGAAGAAATGAATTCAGAAGTTGAAAGTGAAAAGAAGTTGTGAAATTAAAGTTCTACTGGTGTACCATGGTAGCGGTGATGTTTGAAACTCGAAACTTGAAACTAGACTACTGTGTTGGCCCTGTGCCTGAGTCCTGTCTACCTGGTATCACCCTAATGCCCTGTTTCAAAGTTGTCCTTACACTAGCACTCTTTGGCTATGTGATCAGACTATCCTCACAGTAGTACTCTTGACTATGTGATCAGATATGAGACTTTGAATCTGCCCTGTATAACTTGACTCCCTAGCAATACTAAACTCTGTTTTAGAGCTCCTATGATATTGCCCCTGTGGTTAAGTCACTTGTTCTATAGTCTCTTGGGCTTGACTTAGTTTTGAGTCAAAGTAACTTAATCACTGATCTGATCACTCTAAAAATAGATTTCCACTTTGAAAACCTAAATAGAGAAAAGAGGTAACTAAGATTGCTTGTCCTTTTCCTACTAAGTGAGGGTTTTTATAGGTTTAGAGAAATACAAAAAGAAATATACAAAAAATAGAGAAAATAATAAACCTAGTTATAATCTATTATTACAACAATTGTTCTAGTAGTGATAGGGAATCCTGTGCCTCCTTGTCTTTTCTTGATTATTTCCTTTTAGTTTTGCCAGGTCTATTCTGCTCTTGCTGAATTACTGTAAGGGGATATTCTAGGGAACAGCCTAGATCATGAGTAAGACTCTCACCTAAGGGGCTATTCTAAGTATTTGTGAGTGTTATGAGAGCTCCAAAAAGAAACTAACTTCCTACACATTTGAACATCTAATCTATAACCTCAAGTCATACAATGGGATATAATTAGTGTGGGAATTTAGATAATCAGATCATGTGACCAGGTCAGGTGATCATAGAACATTCTGAAAGGACATATGATTGTAGACTAGTAGTCATATAGCTATTATAAAGTAGTATAAGTAGTAGACCAATCTAATGAAGAACTCCATCGAGTTCTTTCTGAACATCTACCTAGGGTGATTACTAAGAACTATTACAGTCCTTCGATAACAGTAAGATACTCTTCTTGCCTTTTCTCTTAAGTCCACCTTGATGTGCCTGTTGATCTATAAATAGGACAGTGGTATTAATAGTCAGTGCTCATGTGACTGTGGCACATGGACCATCAGTTTTAGTATATAAGACTGCTTGTATAGTTAGATTTAGCTTCACTTGAATATCACCTTTGCTTCTAAAACTTTTATCTAGCATTAGGGTTAGCTGCCTCTGAGTGACTACACCCTAACAGTTACCAGGTTGCCTACCACCGATCCCGTGGCAATCTCCTCTTCTCTTTGGCTTATTTTAGTAACTCAGGACCTAACTCTTTTCTTTCTTGCCTAGGAAGTTTTAGAAGTTGTTTCTACCACTCCCTAAGGCTCTTTGTTACTTCTTTATTTCTGATTGTAGTAGATCAGTTTTTGATGTGCTCCTATTCTTAGCCATCACTGATCAGGTGATATTGCAGCTATTTTTATTTTCTGCCAGACTACCAGTTCTGTTTCTTGTAATGGGCGTCTCTCTAGACTTTTTCATATGAGGCTTCCTTTCTCTGACTAAGCTGCTTTTCTCACCTATGATGCCATGGGGCCATGGGCTCAACTCCACTGGTTCTTGAGTGATTGGTCTGTTGGTGGTAGCAACCTTATGTTCCTAGGTATACTACTATGTAGTTAAGTAGCTAGCTTTTGGTAGTGAAGTCCTCTGTGCCTTTCTTGCTATCTAGCAAGTAATTCTATCTTATTCCTGCTTCTTGGGGTGTGAATTCACGAAATTTGGTTAATTTTAGGCCTGAATATATTTCAGGCTTCACAGCGTTGATGGAGATCAAAAGGTTTGATTACAAAACAAAGGTGAAAGCAAGGTCAGAGAGACAAAATCTCCAAACTGCTTCACAATTGTGCACTAAACAAGTAGGCACTAGGGAGATAAATCAAATAATAAAGAGCTTACTGAAGGTAGAAGTCTAAAGAATAACCAAAACATATTAAATAGAAACCTAAGAAGAAAAGAACTGTTTTTAGTATTTACTCGAGAGAACCCTTACCATAATAGGATCCCTAAGGCACGCATTTATCTTGTGCCATGACACTACTGCCCTTACCTAGTCTAGTAGCCTGGCTTGCTGTCGATATAGCAGTACTACCTAAAACTTCTGTGCTGTCGTGTGGACTCTTCTTTAGCTGACTGTACAACTGGAAGCTGACTCCAATGACCTATAGTGAGTGGTTAGCTCCTAGTGTAAGCGAATGCCCGAGTCTGTTGAGCTTGAGTTTCCCTTCAAGGGAAGTTTTATAGAGTTTTCATAAAGCAAACACAAAAGAAATTCTCAAATTACTCAAATAGCCTTTCAGCTCTAGAGCAACAGAGGGAGAGATAATAAAGGGGAAAAGTTCTCTTCCTCTCTGTGCCCTAGAGTATTTTATTAGGATTACAAAGCAATGATACAACAAAAGAAAAGAAACAAAGAAAACTTCTACTCAAGTGGTGTGCTCGAGTCTATGACTGGGCATCTAGGAAACATTTTTGGGGGGCTGAACTTGTCTCTCGAGCTGGTTATTCTTGTGATTATAGTGAAAAATATCACTTTTATTGCCTAAATGGCTGTTCAGCGTGACAGCATTATAAATTTCTAGGATTTTCTTATCTAATAGGACAAGAAAGGCTTCCTTAATTTTGAGGATGTTCGAAGCTTGGTATGTGACCTGAGCATAAAATAATGGAGGGGAAGGCATGTCTTTACCCTTAAACATAAGGATGCATTGGTGCATTTTTGATTTTTCTAATACCTTCTTTGATAGACAGAGTAGAATAGGAGGTGGAATTTTCTTTACCATAGTAATATTGAGAGGCTTCTTTTGCATTCTGTTAGGGAGGTTAACCTTTCTAAACTTTGAAGCAACATTGTCCCTGATGGAGGTATCGTTGGATAACAAAAGTTGATCCCAGCCAGATTCAAAAATAGCAAAGATAAATAACTATGCTGATTCACCAAAGGATTTGAGCTGTGGGATATTATTGCCGTTGTGGCCCTCAAGATTTCTTTGCCTTAAAAAACACACTATTTGCTAAAGAAAGCATGCAATGTTGCATACATTGCTGTTGAGAAATTCATTTGTACCAAAAAGTAAAGTAGCTGTGAAGTTACTATCCTATAAACTAGGGTTAGCTAGGATGTTAGTGCTGTATAGAATGACTATGAGAAGAGAAGATTCCGACAATATATAGGTGATGCCATTAGATATAGGTGTGAATGTCTCCTCATTACAGATACATGGTGGTTAGAAAGAAAGAAGAGTAAAGTTGTATAACGGGGCTGTATTGTTCACAGGTGGAGAAGGATCAAGGGTTTCTGCTTTTATGTTGTTTGCAAAAGCAACTCGCTTGACATAGCCTATCTCAGACAAAAAAAACTTATCTATAGAGGAGAGAAAGGTGCTTTGTGGACCTCCTATGCTGATATAGAATAGTGGCTGTTCACGTTGTATGTTGAAGACATCATCTTTAGGCCTAATACTGGTTGACTCGAGACTTATGATTAACAAGCAAGTAATCTAAAATATAAAAAGAAGAGTTTATGCTAAACTACACTCAGGTGCTACCAACAGTGTTGGTGGTAAGAGTGAAAAAAGCGATGCCACAGCTTGCTATGTTGTCATGCCAGACAGCTGTTTAGGCAATAAAAGTGACATTTTTCACCATAATAATAAGAATAACTAGCTCAAGAGACAAGTTCAGCCTCCTAGAAATGCTTCTTAGATACCTAGTTGTGGACTCAAGCATACTACTTGAGTAGTAGAATAGTGGCTGTGACCACCACTACAGAAACCTCATAGAGATTGTCTAGAGAATTTCATAACAGATCTATAACAGAACTCCCCTTTAGAGTACTCTCGAGAGCAGAAAGGTATCACAAATGGTCACTTACTATTTGTGATGGGTGCTTTGATACTTTAAAGAGTTCAAAAATGCGAAGTTAGGCAAGTGACAAAAGATGTTGTTAAGTCTGAGGTCTAATCCTCAGACT
>Ga0153958_1000406_pt1 | contig 10948 bp, 14 predicted proteins | sample TSFL042MetaG_FD_104719 | JGI IMG/M metagenome (GOLD analysis project Ga0153958, IMG submission 104719) | Attine ant fungus gardens microbial communities from Florida, USA - TSFL042 MetaG | ecosystem: Host-associated > Fungi > Mycelium > Unclassified | place: USA: Florida, Wekiwa Springs... | reverse complement strand
GCCTCAAGATGTGACTGGCATCGATCGAAAGGTCTTCTTAAGGGCTTTAAGCTGGCTTTAAAACCGTGGAAATCGTTGAATATTTGGTGGAGATATGACCAAATGAAGTTTGTGACAATATCCACTTGCTTGTCTTCCTTCATCCTCAACATCGCATTTGAGACTCTCATTATATAAACTCTATGATCTCAGCTCAACTTCCTGACCCTCAACTACAGCTACTCCTTTATGCAAAAGTCACCAAATATATGCTGCATGGTCCATGTGGTATTGACAATCCCCAAGTCAAGTGTATGGTCAATGGAAAGTGTAGTAAATGCTTTCCCAAGGAGTATAGAGAAAGAACAGATTGGGCTGAGGACAGTTATCCACTCTATGCTAGGCCTGATAATGGCTTGGTTTTTGAATGCAATAGGGCCAGATTCACCAATCAATATGTGGTCTCTTACTGTCCTCAACTTCTTCTTCTCTTTGATTGTCATATTAATGTTGAGATCTCAGCTGGATTCAGAACTGTCAAGTATCTGAGCAAGTACATCTACAAGGGTCCTGATAGAGCAACTATGAAGATTAGTGGTGGAATGCAGAATGAAATCAAGGCTCATTTGGATGGTCACTTTATCGGTCTAATAGAAGCTTGCTGGAAGATCTTTGAATTTAATATGCATAGAGAGTCACTAGCAGTCCAACGTCTTCCTATCCATCTTCCCAATGAACACTATGTCAACTTCCATGCTCACCAGACTGTCAATGAAGTGTTAGCTAGGCAAAATGTAAAGAAGACTTAGCTGGCTGCTTGGTTTGACTACAACTTTGCACATGATGATGGTTTGGGTCTTACCTACTGGCAGTTCCCTCAGCACTATACCTGGAATGCTAAAGTCAAATCATGGCATCCAAGACAATGTGCTAGGGTAATTGGAAGGATGTACTTTGTATTACCATCAAAGGGAGAACAGTTCTTTTTACAACTTCTTTTAACTGTATTTGAAGATGAAAAGAGTTAAGAGCATCTGAGGACCTGGAATGGCCAAGTGTTTGATACATTCAAGGAGGCATGTATGGCAAAGGAATTACTGGAGGATGATCATGAGTCTCTAGAGAATTTGCTTAGAGAAAGCAATTGCAATATAGCCTGGAATAGCATGTCATTGGTTGTTAGTAGTTATCTTACTGACTGATGAAGTGGCTGAGCCTCATTTACTCTGGGATCAATTCAAGGCTGGACTATGTGATAATGTCAAGCACAAACTACATTATATGAACTACTACCAAGCTAACCAAGAGATACCAGAGGACAATGTTTATAATTATGGCCTTTGGGATCTCAACAGGATATTAGTAGGAATGGGAAGAAGTCTTGCTATTATGTATGTGTGGAGCAGGGACAAAGTAGCCTAGGGTAGAACAGAGTTACTCTAGAGAAAAAGGGAATTGACAACAAGAATTAGGGAACAACCTTGGTCTTAGCTCATATATTGTGTCTCAACCTGCTGTTATGTGTGGTTGTATATTTCAGGAGGACTGAATTGTTGCCAGGAGTTTAGGAGAGAAATAGTATATAGATTGATAGGAGTAAGGATAGAACATGTAAGAGATGTTAATCTATGAACTAAGGAACTAAAATGTAATTAATGAAGTACTTATACTAAGTCTAGAATAGGAGGAGTACAATTAACTAGTCTACATCATAATCCTATAGGAGTAGACAACAAGAGTTCAGGAGTAAAATTTAGTAATAAATAAAATATAAAAGAATTTATTTATTAAATTATTATTTTCCATCATATGACACTTGCTGATTTTCTACCAATGCCTCTTCTACAGTAACAGTGGGCTCACAGAATTCCCAATTCTCTCTTGCAGGCTGAGCAGTATGATGTAGATGAAATGGCAACTTTAGTAGATGAGCAAAGAGCAATCTTCAATCCTGACCAAGTTACTGCTTTTGATGCTATTCTGGAGTCTATCACCAATAATCAGGATCATCTTTTTTTCATTCATGCTGCTGGTGGTTGTGGGAAGACATTTTTATGTAACAATATTGCTGCTAAGGTTAGAAGAAGAGGTCAAGTAGCACTGTGTATAGCATCATCTGGGATTGCTGCTCTTTTGTTGGATAGTGGAAGAATATCTTACTCATGGTTCAAGATTCCTCTTTCTATTCATGAAGACTCTGTGGTTGGACTCAAACACAATAGTTACATGTTTCTAGTTCTCCAAAAAACCAAGGTTATCATTTGGGATAAAGTTCCTATATAGCACAAGTATGATATTGATGCTGTTGATCAATGTCTTAGAGACTTGCTTGAAGTAAGTAATCACTTGCACTTGATAGTACTTGAATTGACATTTTATATAGAATGACTATCCATTTAGTGGAATTACAATAGTATTTGGAAGGAATTTTTATCAGACTTTGTGTCAAAGATAAAATTCTGAAGGATGGAAGAATAGAATAATAGATAGAAACTACAATCTAGAACAGAGTAAAGTACTATGCCAGAGAGAAGTGTTACTTAGCGATAGTATAAAGAAGGCTCCAGCAAATAGTTAAGGACATCAGAGCAGAGAACGACTTATTGAACGACCTTGGCTTTAACTTATGTATTGTGCCCCGGTCTCTAGTCATGAGGTGGTCGAGTATTTAGGAGTAATGGAAGTCGTCAAGACGAGGGTCCTAGAAAGGAAACTGAAAGGCGTTGGAGTAGACAAGGAGAGATTAGGACCAGAAGATGTTAATTTACAGACTGAGGAATTACAATATAACTACTTGGTACTTATAGTAAGTCCAGAATAAGAGGAGAGTAGTCTACTATGCTATCCTACTATTATTAATTTTAGGAGAATTATTAGGAGAAAGAAATTACATAATTATCATATTTCCAGAATATGACACTTTGCCTGTGGTGCCTAAGAGAACATGTCAACAAGTAGTAGCAGCATCTCTTTGTAGAGGAAACTTATGGGGATATATCAAGTTCTTACATCTCAGACAGAATATATGCTTGGGTGACTTTGAAGCTGACAATCAACATACTCAGTGGTTGCTGGAAATTGGTGCTAGGTCAACTATAGATAATAATGAAATGATTCAAGTTTCTCAGTCCATGGTTTGTGCTAATCTCAATGGTCTTATCAACAGGATCTATCTAGGAATTGGCAACTCAAGGACTCAAGATAACCAGTACTTTTTGGATTGTATTATTCTCTGTCCTAGAAATGATTAAGTCCATCATATCAATGAGGCCATTCTTCAACAGTTCAACCCAAATACAGAGGTCCATATGCTGAGAAGTGTAGACTCTGTGTCTGAAAAAGATGGAATGCACCATGCTTATCCTGCAGAGTTTCTTCAACAACTTAATGCTTGTGGATTGCCTCTTGCTATACTCTGTCTCAAGGTTGGCTCTCCAGTTATCTTATTAAGGAATATCGATAAGGAGTGCTGCATCAGTCATGACAACCTGAAAGGTTGCCTGATCACTATATCATTTTTCTCTCCATTTACTCTTATGCCTATTTAGATACCTCTTATCTGTGGAGGTACTCATTTTCTATATCTTAAAATCCCTTTACTATGTAAGACCATTTCATTTGTCCATCTTACAGTGACGTCTGAGATAGGTATAACTAAATCTTGGTCCTGCTAACTTGTACTTATTTGTATGTAGTTTACATTGACTTACTATAGGTTATGGGCCTAGTGCTCTAAGATTTTTTAACCAATAAATATCCAGACCATATACATTACCAACTCAACATGTCTTCTACCAGAGGAAGCTCACCACCCATCTTCCTAGACAATAAGAAATTTAATGGAACAAACTGGATAACCTGGAGAGAGAATGTCACTATCACTGCACAAATGAGAGAAGCCTATGGTTACCTGATTGGCACAATCAAACGACCTGTCTCCATCACCACAACTTTCACCACATCTACTGTTACTGACACCAAATCCACTTTACCTCAAACTGTAACATCTGCCCCTGCAGTAACTATATCAGCCCTAAATGAAATTGAAACTAAATGGCAATCACTTATCCCATTGGAAGAAGAATGGGACTCTCATGATAATTGGGTTAGAGGACTTCTGTTATACAATATAAAGAACCCCATAGGTCTTGGAATAAAGACTATGTCACGAACTTCATTTGGTCATATCTCCACCAAATCTTCGACGATTCCCACGGTTTTAGAGCCAGCTTAAAGCCCTTAAGAAGACCTTTTGATAGATGCCAGTCATGTCTCGAGGCAATTAATGATGGCCGAGATATTAAGTAGATCAACTGGTAACTACTATGTTACCATTTATTAAATCACTAATATCTCGGAAACAGCAATGATTGATGCTTCTGTTCTAGGCTCAGCAGAAGCCTTCTTTATAACACTCAGAATGAGCCTAGAACAACCTCAAGGCAATTAATATTAGTGGAGATATGAAGACCTCAATGTTTGCACATGAACTTCATTAATTACCCATAGATAGTTATCTGTCCTTCTCTTAGAACAAAGGACAGTCTCCATATGGTTAGGTTATCACTATTTCTAGCACAAAGGCACTACCATATGTAGAACAATAGGTAGTAGCATGTGATGATCTGTCTTAGTGCACAGACCATCATTTTTCTGTATTTAAGGACTCATAGTCTGAGGATTAGACCTCAGACTTAACAACATCTTTTGTCACTTGTCTAACTTCACATTTTTGAACTCTTTAAAGTATCAAAGCACCTATCACAAATAGTAAGTGACCATTTGTGATAGACTAGGGGAACTGCAGCAAATATATGGACATCTTATATCAAAAGATATGAGATAGCTACCAAAATGGCTAGGTTAGCTGCCGAACGGGATTTTAAAAACTCCAAGTACTCTGATGGTGAAAAATTTCCTACCTTTATTACTGTCATAAGAAACAAATGGGCTAAAGCCAACTCACTGGGATCATCAATTGACAATAATGACTTTAAATCTATCTTGTTAACTTCACTACCCTCCTCATGGACACCTATTATTGCCATTTGCCTCAAAGATGGTACTTCAACTAAAACCATCTCCCTACTCGAAACATGGTCACTCTACTTTAGTTAGAATAAATCCCCCAACCTGGTCACTGCACTTCAAGTCTCTAGACCTCCTTAAAGGGATCGAGATCAACTTCTGTGTGTAAACCCCAACTGCAACCGCTAAGGCCATACAATTGAAACATGCTACTGGTCAGGTGGTGGGAAGAAGAGGAAATTCCCTCCTGGATTTGGAAAATGTGGTGGTACCAGAGGAACTATGTTAAATACTTGTAGGGGAGGTTTTCGTCCACAAGTATCATCTACAAATATAGCAACTGTTCCTATTGATAATAAAGAACTAGTCTTTGCATATGTAACCTCCATTGGCCATGATCATGAGGTACTGACCTCCTTACTCCCTTATACTACTTATCTTTCTAACGACACTTTGATTCCCAGTAACAATAATACAACAGATAGTGTACATGGATTATCAGAAGTATGTATAGGGAGGAGATGGACTGGGGAAGATGTTATCATCCAACATACAGATACAGACTATCCATTAGATAGACTCACCTTAATTGACTCAGGTACTAGTGACCACTGTTTTGCAGATAAGTCTCTCTTCACAACATATAAGGCACTGGAACAACCATTAGTTGGATTATCAGCCAACAAAGGAGCAATGTTTTCTATTATAGGAAAGGGGAACATTGAAATAATAACTGATATAAAGGATATAAGAAGGAAAGTGAAATTCGAAAATATGTTACACATCCCAGAGATGAGATCCAACCTGATTTCTCTTTTGAGACTTGAAGATAAGGGAGCACATTTTGAGATTGGTGGGGGTAAAGTCCTAGTTAAATCACCAGAAGGAGAAAACATTATGATGGGAGCACATTTTGGCTGGTTATATGCAGTCAGTGTATATAATCCTAATGTGACTGCATTTGCAGCACATTCAAAGCACAAAGCAGTCAACTTTGATACCTGGCATCGACGTCTTGTGCATGCTAATGCAGATACTATCTGGACAATGTTTTTGAAGAGACTCGTTGATGGGTTGAACATCTAGGGAAATCTTGAGATTGGTGGCCTATGTGAGGACTGTATCTTTGGCAAATGTATAGTCCACCCTTACAATGACAATGGCGTCAGAAAGAGGGACTTACTTGAAAGAATACACATAGATATATAGGATCTAGCTCCAGTGCAGTCAGCAGGGGGAGCATCGTACTTTATGCTGATTATGGATAGATATTCTTTGTATTGCCAAGTTACATTCCTAAGCTCAAAGTCTGCAGAGACTACTCTGAAAGTAATCAGAAATTACCATATAGAGGCCTAACACCACACAGGGAGAAAACTACAAAACATATGTCTAGACATGGGGAAAGAATAGTTGAACAGTGCATGGGAAATGTATGCAAAGGTGCATGGAATCAAACTCAATTTTACAATACCATATGCACACCAACAAAATAGTGCAGTAGAAAGAAGTATGTATCTTCTTCTCGATGGAGCACAATCAGTTCTGGCAGAATCAGGCCTACCAATCAAATATTGGGCAGATGTGGTAAACACAGTAACTTATGTTCAAAATTTCATTTCATTAATGAGGCGCCTAGAATCAATACCAACTGAGCTTTGGTATGGACACAGGCAGGATATCTCTCACCTCCGATCTTTTGATACAACAGCTTATGCACATATTCCCCTGGACTTAGAATTATCTAAACTGAGCCCAAGATTGACACGAGTCACCCTAATTGGCTATTTTGGACATAGAAGTTACAAATTGCTTAATAGGATAACTGGAGCCATTTTCAGATCTAGAAATGTAATATTTGAAGAAGGAATAACTCGGCCAAACAACTAACACCCACAGTATTTTTAGAAGAAGACAACCCCTTTCTATTGAAGCCAGATCAAATGTTAAAGAACATGACCGAATCTTTGTCTGAACATGTAGAAAGTCAACCTCTCCAACTGGGAATAGTCCTAAGACCAACAATAGTGCAAGATTTATACTGTGATAATGCCCCATTATCAGGAGAGAAACTGACTCAAGAATAAATACAAGGTGAAGTGCCAAACATGAATGAAGAACTGCCCATTGCAATTCAAAGGACAAAACAAGACCCAAAACTATCTAATCGGTTGAAAGAATCTCTTGAATACCTAAGTCAACTAGTTTCTAATACTGCTAATACTAATTTGGATATATAGACTCCAAAGATATACAAAGATGCCATGAAGAGGCCTGATTTGTGGTAGGAGCCAATAGAACATGAGTTAGAAATGTTGAAGGAGAAAAGAGTATTTGAAGTGGTACTGAGATCCCAAGGGAAGAATGTAATTGGGTCAAAGTGGGTATATGTAGTGAAGTAGACAGAAGATGGGGTGGTAGAAAGGAGAAAGGCAAGAACAGTGGTGAAGGGCTTTACATAGGTGATTGGTGAAGACTATAATAAGACTTATGCTTCAGTGGCATATCTGGAGTCTGTTTGCTTAGTATGTGTAATAGCAGCCTCCCGAGGCTTAAGATTATAGCAAGTCAATTTTGTCTTAGCCTTTCTCAACAGTGACAATGCCTACGAGATGTATATGAAGCAACCAAAAGGATTTGAGAAAGGAGAAGCTGACTTTGTATGGAAACTGTGCAAAATGCTTTATGGGACCATACAAGGTACCCACAACTGGGCAAAGAACCTCAATAAAATGTTTGAAGAGCATGGCTACTATAGGTCATCCACTGATCCCCCAAATCTGTTTAAAAGTTATAGATGATGAACTCACCATAACATCAACTTGGACAGATGATATCTTAGGTACCTTATCTACTTTAGAAGGAGAGTTATTAGCAAAAGCACAACTTAGCAGCAGCTATGAGATCAAGGACCTTGGGGAAGCAAAGCTAATATTAGGAATGTGGATCACCAGGAATACCTTAGAAGATATCACATTGTCCCAACAAGCATACTGCAAATGAATGATTGAGTGCTTCAACATGGGAGGGTGCACACCTGCATCTACTCCACTTCCTCCTAGGCTTATTCTTGAGAATAACAATTGCCTAACAAATGCCCAAGATATAGATGAAATGAAGAATGTACCATATTGTTTAGCACTTGACTTGCTCATGTGGCTCCAAGTAGCCACTAGACCAGACCTATCATTCACAGTCAACATCTTATCCAGGTTTACTCATAACCCTGGGAAGCCTCACTAGAATGCACTTAAGCATATGCTAGCTTACATTAAAGCTACAACTCACTATGGGGTTACATTTAAAGCAGAAGGTAACCTAGACCCCATCGGCTATATTGATTCTGATTTTGCAGGCTGTAGGAAGTCAAGGCAGTCAACAGAAGGCAATATCTTCATTGTCACAGGAGGACTAGTCTCTTAGAAGAGTAAATGCCAGAAAACAGTGGCATTGTCAATAGTTAAGGCAGAATATATAGCTTTTACTAGAGTTATATCCCAAGCAATATGGCTGAGTAAATTCTTTGATGAAGTAGGCCTTCAAATCAACAGACCAGTACTCATCTATGGCAACAATGTAGGATCAATTGCAAATACTGTTAATGACAAGAATCATTGCAGAACCAAGCACATAGATGTCAAGTACCATTTTGTTAAAGAGCATATGTTATGAACATCGAGTGGGACTACAATTATTATCAGCCATGGTCTGATAATGAGTGGTTAGTAGACGAGATGTTGGCAATGCTAGATGAGAACATTATTATGCAGTAATGCATCGAATAATGTCTGAAGACTCTAAGAGACAATGGACTCGCAGAATGGACAGGACTCTTCAGAGAAATCTCGGACTAACTCTCTTTCTATTCTTGGACCTGTGCCAAATGGAACAACATCAGACTAACCCATTATTAGGACACTGACTCGACTTGTCACCCTTAGGACTTCTGTCACTGAACTGTCACTTAACTAGTCACTCTTAGTTACAAGTAGTGTTACTACATTGTAACAAAGTCACAATACCTAGTTAGGATAAATACAGACCAGAAAGAGAAGGGAATGACAAGTTCTCTCTTTCTGTATCCCCTCTGTATTCCTCTCTTACTCTGAGGGATCGGTACTCTTACTTGTTTTAGGACAACCTCAAGGGTGCTCCTCAAAGTCTCATTATCATCTCTCCTCTGATATAACTTCACTGAAAACCTTAGCTGGACCCTCTAACGAGGAGTGTGAAGATATCAAGTGTTAGATATAGGCTTCAAGTTGAACGTATTCAACTGTGAGGTCTAGAGTCTTAACAGCATACTAAATCAGGACAAGTAAAATTTGAGTATACACCATCCACTGAAAATATTGCTGACCTCTTCACAAAACCCTTACTATGGGATGCAGTACAAAAACTCATAACCTGACTCAACCTGACCTACAACACACTACTCCAGGGGGAGTACCAATAGGGAGTACCACATTAGTTATGACAATCTGAAAGGTTGCCCAATTGCTACATCATTTCTCTCTCCATTTACTCTTATGCCTATTTAGATATCTCTTACCTGTGGAGGTACTCATTTTCTATATCTTAAAATCCCTTTACTATATAAGACCACCTCATTTGTCCACCTTGCAGTAACGTCTAAGGTAGGTACAACTAAATCTTGGTCCTGCTAACTCATACTTATTTGTATGTAGTTTACATTGACTTACTATAGGTAAATGAATAGAATTTGTCTACCTTGCAGTGATGTCTGAGTTTACATTGACTTACTATAAGGAACTTGGATCCAGGAGAAGGACTTTGTAATGGGACAAGAATGATGGTGTTGAATGTGAGAAGAAAGGTGCTCTAGTGCAGGATTATCAGCAAGGACAGGAGATTTAGAGGCAAGGTGGTGTTGATTCCAAGGATCAGGTTATTACCTAATACAGAGACATTGCCTGTGCCACTTAAGAGACTTCAATTCCCAGTCAGGCTGGCCTTTGCTATGACCATCAACAAGTCTCAAGGACAGTCAGTAGAGCATGTGGGGATTAATTTGCAGACATCAGTATTCTCCCATGGACAACTTTATGTGGCCTTTTCAAGATGTACTTTACCTTTGAACATTTCAGCACTTCTTCCAGAGCAGAGCCAAGAGAGTAGAAGGACACTCAATGTAGTTTGTAAAGAAGTATTCAATAGCATTAGATTATAGATTGTATATGTATCTAACAATGAACTTAAGATTGATTTTTCTTATGATTTGAGAGATGAAGAAATAAGTTAGAATAACAGACTGTTGTTGGAATGAAGCACTGTAATCTTTCAGACAATAGAAAAAAAGTATAGTGGATTAACTACAACACAAACTCAATAATACAATATTATAGAAAGTAAACAAACTTTAATCTCACAGACTGTTGAAGGAAGGGAGCATAGCAACCTGATAGACAACATTATTTGCTGCTTCACAGACTGTTGTAGGAGGGGAGTGTAGCAGACTGACTTCAACACAAAGTTCAAAATGCAGAATTAGTAGAGGGATCAAGCCAGGCCAGAGGCCTGGATGAAAACCCTGTCTAAGAGATAAGAATGATGCAGATTATCTAATGGATTATCTAAAAAATAATTATGTAATTATTTTATCAAATGGGTCCTACAGAAAGTTGAGGAAAGGGGACTGACTACAATACAATTTAAATTTAAGTATAGTCAACTCCATTCAGAATTAATAGAGGATGAAACTTGTGCACAGTGAAGTTCAGATTAGCCATGTACCAAGTTCCTCTGATTATGTAATTACAAAGCACCTTGTCACATGAGATTGGCTGCTGAGAATCAGTGATGCATGTCTCTCTCATGGCTGCAACGCAAGTCCAAGCTCGCTGCACTTCTCAGGAGCAATGGAGACGAGGATGCAGATGGAGTTGCCCTAGATCGTCTTCTTCATGGCCAGAATGTCATT
>Ga0153958_1000404_pt1 | contig 10952 bp, 14 predicted proteins | sample TSFL042MetaG_FD_104719 | JGI IMG/M metagenome (GOLD analysis project Ga0153958, IMG submission 104719) | Attine ant fungus gardens microbial communities from Florida, USA - TSFL042 MetaG | ecosystem: Host-associated > Fungi > Mycelium > Unclassified | place: USA: Florida, Wekiwa Springs... | reverse complement strand
TCGAGTCGATGTCATAATCTTGTTGAAGGTTCTAGAACGTTCCACCTTTTTAGTATATAGACTCAGTAGCTTATTGTATGTATCCACTGGTTTGCAAAGGAATAAATTGCAAACGCTCCTATATTCCAAAGACAAACCAGTCTGCAAATATTTTCTACAATAAGTAGAGCAGTAGATATCTGGTTGGGTGAAGATCTTGCGTCCCAACAGACATAGCATTAAGTAAGATTGAACCATTAATTCCGTACCCCCTTGAGATGTTATCATTATGTCTCAAGAACAATACAACATTTTGTTGAGCAACCTGCTCAGAGAGAAACGTGCCCTTGCCAAACTAAGGGTAGAATTAGAGGAAAGAAAGGGGAAATACTGTAGAAGCTGCAGAGGGTTCAGGCACCTGGCCTGAAATTACAGGAAAGAAAAGAAAGAAGAAAAAGGGGTAGTGACATCCCAAAATAGATTCAAAATTTTAAGTAGTAGAGTGATACAGTGTGGGGTTGAGGAAAGAGTAGTAAGAAGCATGAGGACGGTAGCTGTAAGGTGTTTTAAGTGTGGGAAGGAGGGGCATAAGTATAGAGAATGCCCTCTATGGGAGAAGAAGGCAAAAAAAATGGCGCACCCTGATAGGGGAAAGGCACACCAAGAAGAGAGGAGACCAGTACAAGAAGGAGAGAAGAGACTAAGGAGAATGGAAGAAGAAAAGGCGGTGCACCCTATAAAGGGAAAAGCGCAGCAAGAATGGAGGAGGAGCTCAATAGAAGAGCTAAGAAAGAGGGTAGAGGAGCATTGTGGAAAAGGTGTCCTGGAAGAGGCGCAACTATTAGAAATAGGGTGGATGACCAAAGAGATAGTAGTATTGTACTTGACTTTCAAGTGCGATATCATGCCATACAACAATTTAGGTAACATAAGTGACATTTGTCATGGTAATAACCAGAATCACTGGCTTGAGAGAAGAGTTCGACCTCCTAGAAGTGTTCCCTAGATGCCTAGTCATGGACTCGAGCCTCTTGGTCGAGTAGTAGAGTAATGGCTGTGACCACTGCTACACATACCTCATAGATGCTTGCCCAGGCGCCCCATATCAGATTATCAAATGGTTCCCCCTGCTAGAAGTGCTCTCAAGGACAGAAGTAAACTTAGCAGAATTACTGCTGCCCAAGTGATGTCATACCATAGCTGCTGGTGGTCCTATTTAAAGAAGAGTTATGATCAGATCTGGGCCATCATCACTGATGGCTAATTATAGCAAGATCAAGAGAGTCAAACCATCATGAAGTCGCCTTGCAATAGCAGTAGAAGAAAACTGGAAGTCAGAGAAGTGAGAATACTTAGAAGAGGTAAAGAGAAGAACAGGGAAGCTGAGGAGAGAAGTAGTAGGAAGGCTAGATGAAGGAAACGCACTCAAGAGCCAGACAGCTCAAGATCACTGTCTTTGCCTACAGCCTGTCAAGAGGCTTAAGGACCAACCATTGGGCGAGGGAGGGTTCCTGGAGTAGGACTAAAAGAGCAGGTAGTAGTTAGCTAGTGTTCAGGAGGGGCATTGCCTCATCATTATGGTCTTGCTATGTTTGGGAATTCAGAGGTTTCTTTGTCTCACTTTCTTTGTTGTCTCTTTGCTTTGTAATCATAATAAAATACTCTAAGGGCACACAGGGGAAAACAAGCAACATACCCCCATCCTCATCCTTCTCTGTTACTCTAGGACTTAACAGCTATTTGGAGTGACTAAGTTTTTAGTTTTTCTAAGTGTTCTATTTTACTTTCTAAAAACCCACCAAAACTCTCCCTCGACAGGAATTCAAGCCCCAATGGACTTGGGCATTTGCTTACACTAGGAGTTAATGGCTCGCTACATGTTATTGGAGTCAGCTTCTAGTTGTATGGTCAGCTGAAGAAGAGCCCACATGACAGCATGGGAGTTCTAGGTAGTTCTGCTGTATTGATGGTGAGCCAGACTACTAGACTAGGTAAGGGCAGTAGTATCATGATGTGAGACAAACATGCATCTTAGAGATTCTATTACAGTGAGATCTAACTCAAGTGGATTCTTAAATACTTTATCATCATTTCTTTTGGTCCTTTGAATTGTACCCCATTATTTCCCCTATTCCTGAGCTCTCTTTTATATTTGATCATCTCCCCAGTGTCTACTTGTTAGCGCACAACTGTGAAATATCTAGGGGATCTTTTACATTCCCATTTGTTACTACTGTTGTACTGAGATCAATTCTCTTCGATCCCCATCAGTGGAGAGAAGGGGTCTCATGTAGAAGACAACTGGGGGCAAAGAGTAATCCCCTTTTAGAAGTGGAAAGAATTAAGTTGGTGTAGATGCAAAGGGAAGACAGAGGGAGAAGTAGTGCGGCCCAGAGAGGCAAAAGCACAACAAAGCAGCACAGGGTCAGGAGAACTGGAAAGCACAGTAAAAGAGGAGGATAGTCAAAAGGAGGTCAGAAGAATCTTCAAAATGTTAAGAGAAGTATGGTTGAATATTGGAGTAGAGAAGATAGATATGCATGAAGGCATAATGATTAAAGCGCTCTTAGACAGTGGCGCAATGGGGATGTTTATGGATAGACAGGCAGTAACTAGGCATGGGTTTAAGCTACAAAAGTTAGAAAGACCGATAGCCATCAGGAATGTAGATGGCACAAATAACAGCAGAGGGGCCATTACATACCAAGTAGAGTGCAACATGTTTTACAAAGGCCATGTAGAAAGAATGAGAATGGATGTGTGTGATCTAGGAAAGACAGAAGTAATTCTGGGGATGCCATGGTTGGCAGCACATAATCCAGAAATAAACTGGGAAACTGGGGAAGTTAAGATAATGAGATGTCTGCTCCTGTGTGGCAGGAAGAGTCAGAAGAAAGAGAAAGTCAAAAGAGTAGCAACTGAGGAAGAAGAGAAAATCGTCCATTGGGCGATAGACGATAAAGAGGATTGGGGAAAGAAAGAAGAGATAGAAGAGGACCATAGGAAAATTGAAGAAATGGTCCCTAAGAAAATTTTAAAGTGGAAGAAAGTGTTTGGGAAGATAGAGTCTGAGAGGATGCCAACCAAAAAGATTTGGAATCATGCAATAGACCTCAAAGAGATGTTTAAACCATGAAAAGGAAGAATTTACCCTCTGTCCAAGAATGAGAGAGAGGAGATTCAGAACTTTGTAGAAGATCAGTTGAGGAAGGGGTATATTAGGCCCTCGAAATTGCCTCAGATGTCACCAGTGTTCTTCATAGGCAAAAAGGACAGAGGAAAGAGAATGGTTATGAATTACTGCAATCTGAACAACCAGACAGTGAAAAACAATTATCCACTACCATTAATTACAGAGTTAATTGACAATATGGGTAGCAAGAAAGTATTCACTAAAATGGATCTAAGATGGGGATTCAATAACATATGGATAAAGGAAGGAGATGAGTAGAAGGGAGCATTTACAACACATGTGGGGTCCTTCAAACTGATGGTCATGTTCTTTGGGATGATGAACTCACCAGCTACATTCTAGGCAATAATGAACGAGATCTTGAGGGATTTGATAAATGAAAGAAAGGTAGCAGCATTTGTAGATGACATGTTAGTGGGAACGGAAACAAAGGAGGGACATGACAAGATTGTGGAAGAAATATTGAGGAGGCTAGAGGAGAACGACTTGTATATCAAGCCAGAAAAATGTGTGTAGAAAGCAAGGAAGATAGGGTTCCTAGGAGTTGTTATAGGACCCAATGGCATAGAGATGGAGAAGGAGAAAGTAGAAGGAGTACTCAGTTGGCCATAGCCAAAAAATATGAAAGACGTTAGAAAATTCCTAGGCCTCACAAATTACTATAGGAGGTTTATTAAGGATTTCACTCGAGTAGCAAGACCAATGAATATGCTGATGAGGAAAGACAAGAAGTGGACATGGGGAGATAGCCAACAAAAGGCATTTGAGGAGTTAAAACAGATCTTCACAATGAAACCAGTTTTAGCAGTACCGAACTTAGACAAAGAGTTCAGGGTAGAAGCTGATGCTTCGAATTATGCTACTGGAGGAGTACTCTCAATGAAGTACTCAGATGAGAAATGGAGACCGGTTGCTTTTATTTCAAAATCTCTAAGTGATACAGAACAAAACTATGAGATTCATGACAAAGAAATGCTAGTGGTAGTCAGATGCCTAGAAGCGTGGAGACACTTCCTGGAAGGAGTAGTAATCAAATTTGAGATATAAACAGATCATAAAAACCTTGAATACTTCATGAAGGCACAAAAGTTAAATAGGAGACAAGCCAAATGGGTATTATACCTATCTAGATTTAATTTTATACTAAAACATGTTCCAGGAAGCAAGATGGGAAAGGCAGACAGTCTGAGCAGGAGACTAGACTGGGAGATCAGAGTGGATAAAGACAATGAGGACAAGACGTTAGTAAAACCAAAATGGTTGGAAGTGAGGAAGACGGAAACAGTAGAAATTATAGTAGATGGGGTAGATCTACTAGAGGAAGTTAGAAAGTCAAAGGTAAAAGATGACAAAGTAGTAAAGATAGTAGAAGAAATAAAGTGGGCAAGAGTAAAAATGCTGAGAGATGAGGAATAGAGAGAGGTAGATGGTATCATGTATAAAGAAAGAAAAGTCTATGTGCCAAAAGATGAGAAATTAAGGGCAGAAATAATTAGACTATACCATGATACGCCAATAGGAGGGCATAGAGGACAGTAAAAGACGGTAGAACTAGTCACTAGGAACTTTTGGTGGCCAGGGGTTACAAAGGAAGTAAGGCAGTATGTGGAGGGATACGATTGCCTGCCAAAGGAGTAAAAACTGCACAGAACAGCCAGCAGGAAAATTAATGCCAAACTTTATTCCAGAAAAATCTTGGGCACATATATCAGCAGATTTTATTACTAAACTGCCCCTAGCACAAGGATACGATAGTATTCTAGTAGTAGTGGATTGACTAACTAAAATGGTTCACTTTATACCAACTACAGAGAAAACATCAGCAGAAGGTCTAACTAGGTTGTTCAAGGACAATGTGTGGAAGTTGCATGGTCTACCTGAAAGTATCATATTAGATAGAGGACCACAATTCATGGCAAGATTAATGAAGAAGTTGAACAAGATGCTGGGGATTAAGAGTAAATTGTTGACAGCATTCCATTCTCAAACAGACGGGCAGACAGAGAGGGTCAACTAGGAACTAGAACAGTACTTAAGAATGTTCATTGACCATAGGCAAGAACAGTGGCCAGAATGGTTGGGAACAGCAGAGTTCGCATATAATAACAAAGTGCACTCGAGTACTTGAATGTCGCCTTTCAAGGCAAATTATGGACAAGATCCCAGGATGGGATTTGAGGGGAGAAAGGAAGGAAAATATGTGGGAGTGGAAAAGTTTGTGGAGAAAATGAAAGAGATACAAGAAGAAGCAAAAGTGGCACTAAAGAAGGCGCAGGAAGATATAAGGAAGTATGCTGACAGGAAGAGATTGGATGTAGACAAATATAAAGTAGGAGACTTGGTCATGCTCAGTACCAAAGATCTGAAATATCAGATAGTTGGAAGGAGAATGGAGAAGCTGACAGAGAGGTTTGTTGGACCTTACAAAGTCAAGAAGGTTATATCATTAAATGCAGTAGAACTGGAGCTACCTAGTATAGTAAAAATACACCCAGTAGTAAACATTAGTAGAATATAATGATATATAGGGCAAGTAGAGAGACAAAAGAAGGAGCAACTGGCTCCAGTCATAATCAAAGGGAAAGAAGAATGGGAGGTGGAACAAATACTAAATAAGAGGAAGGTTAGAGGGAAAGATAAATATTTAGTACATTGGAAAGGATTCACGGCAGAGTCAGATACCTGGGAAGGAAGGGAGAATTTAGAGAATGCAAAAGAAGCAATCAAAGAATTCGAGAAAGAATATTGGTGAGACATGGAAGATGTGGTGTAGCAAGAGCGCAAAGAGGGAACATTCTGATGGGGAGAATTGCTGGGAAGATTTATGGCAAAGAAACTATATGGGTAGTTAGACAAGCGATATGACCAGGAGTATTGGGGAAGAATGGAGAGAAACTAGAGACGATGGAAGGGCAAGAAACCTGTGAGAAGAGAAACAATGAAGACAATCCTAGAGGATGAAGAAATTGAAGAGGAAAAATCAGGAATACAAGAGTAGACGGAAGAAGATGACGATGAGATAGACAACTTAGCTGACCCATACTACAAGTTGTAGGAAAAATCCTCAGGACAAGGAAACTTAAGAGGGGGGTGGTGTTATGACTTGGCAAAACAGCTAAGTTATTATTTATATTTCTTTTCTTTTTCTTTTCTTTTATCTTGGACTTACTATACAGAAGGAAGTAAGAGAAAGTGTCATATCACAGTCACATGACAAGAAGTCACAGCATCACATCACATGATGTCACATGATAGGTCACATGATAGGCATGGGAAAGAAGTACACAGACCATGTAGTAGTTGTATAAGTAGGGTAGAGAATTTAATGGGAACTCTATTGAGTTCTTCTTGTCAAACACTGATAAAGGAGCAGTTGGCTTAATTCCATCTTTGGAAGTTAGCTAGTCTGACAATATGGTAGACACCTGAGATTAGATCCAATTTTAGTCAAAGAGTCACCACAAAGGGACTTGAATGACCTGACGTATAAAAAACATGAAGCCTTGGAGCAGGCAAAAGCAGCTCTTACTTTTGCAGCAGAAAGAATAAAGTGATACTACAACAAGAAAGTCCAAAGCATCCCATTTAAAGTTGGCAACAAAGTGCTACTCAATTTGAAGGATTACAAGACTACAGAGTAAGCATTATGACCCCAGTACAAAGGACCATTTGAAATAACCGAAAAGTTGTCCTTGGTTACATTCTAGTTTAGGGTACCACCTCGCTACCAAGCACTGCACCCAGTCTTTCACACAAGCAACTTAACTCAGTACTCCAAATACACTATCTGTGGCCAGAAAGCTACTCCCCCACCACCAACCTTGATACAGGGCTAGGAAGAATGGGAGGTAAAAAAAATTCTAGACTTATGACAAAGGCATGGGAAGAACAAATACCTTGTCAGATGGAAAGGATAGACTCAAGGAGACAACACATGGGAACCTGAAGAAAATCTACAAAATGCAGGTGAAAAGCTACAAGAATATCTTCAGAGTATACCAAAAACAAGATAACTTCTCAATAGAGCTTGAACCAAGAGAAGGAGTAATGTCACAAACTTCATTTGGCCATATCTCCATCAATTCTTTAACAATTCTCATAGTCTCAAAAGCTACAGAAAGCCCTTAAAAAGACCTTTTGATAGATGCCAGTCACGTCTCAAGGCAATCAATATTGGCCAAGATATTAAGCAGATCAACTGGTAACCACTATGTTACTGTTTATTAAATTGCTAATATCTCAGAAACTGCCATGATCAATGCTTCAGTTCTAGGCTCAGCAGAAGCCTTCATCATAACACTCAGAATGAGCCTAAAAGTACCTCAAGGCAATTAATATTAGTGGAGATATAAAGGCCTCAATGTTTGCACATAGACTTTATTAATTACCCATAGATAATCATCTGTCCTTTTCTTAGAACAAAGAACAACCTCCATATGGTTAAGTTATCACTATTTCTAGCACAAAGGCACTACCATATGTAGAACAATAGGTAATAGCATATAATGATCTGTCCTAGTGCACAGACCATCACTTTCCTGTATATAAAGACTTCCTGTCTGAGGATTAGATCTCAAACTTAACAATATCTCTTGTCACTGTCTAAACTTCACTTATAAGCACTTTTTAAATCAATATTTAACCCAATCACAAATGATAAGTGGCCTTTTGTGATAGTTTATACTAAGAATAGTACAAGTATCTACTAACACCACTTGATTATGAGGTCAGATCTCAGTGCTGATACCCAAGCTTAGTACTATACTTCCACCTGTAGTCCCTAACTGTTAGGAAAGCTAACTCTGAGCTACCAACTGCTCTTTATCAGCATTAGACAAAGAGAACTTGTTAGAGTCCTTGCTGTATTAGGTTAATCTACTTATACTAATTCTAGTTGGTCTATGCACTCTTTACTTATTACTCCCAGCTAAACTCTTGTGACATTATGTGCCATGACATGTGCCATGACTTATGTGACTTTGATGTCACATCCTGTCACAAAGTGTGATATGACTTTCCCATGCTATTTATAGAAAAATAAATGAAAAGAAAATGAAAAGAAAATGAAAAATGTCTTGGTGAGGTAATTCATGATACTAACTGACTGCAAAGTCCTCTTAAGCCAAAGACCTGGCTATGTATGGAGGTGGTTACTGATCATGGTAATTAGCAACCAAGGGTTGATAATATGAGAGTAAGATTGAGCAGAGTCCAAGGCAGACAGTACTCGCGATGTGGAATCAAGTTCTAATGTCAGACTAGCTAACTTCCAAAGATAGAATTAAGCCAACTGCTCCTTTATCAGTGTTTGACAAGGAGAACTCAATAGAGTTCCCATTAAATTCTCTATACTACTTATACAACTACTACATGGTCTGTGTACTTCTTTCCCATGCCTATCATGTGACCTATCATGTGACATCATGTGATGTGATGCTGTGACTTCTTGTCATGTGACTGTGATGTGACACTTTCCCTTACTTCCTTCTGTGTAGTAAGTCCAAGATAAAAGAAAAGTAAAAGAAAAGAAAAGAAATATAATGTCATGACTTGGCAAATTGGCTAAGTCATTATTTATATTTCTTTTCTTTTCTTTTCTTTTCTTATTTACAACTACAAGATGGAGTGCGGGAAAGTATCACATGACTTTGTCACAATATCACAATGGTGTGACGGAGGTCACAGATGGTCACATCACAGGTCACAGTCACAGTATGTCACATGACAAGAGTAACATGAGGACCATGGGAGAGCAAGTGCATAGCCACAGTAGTAAAGTGTATAAGTAGTAGAGAAATGAGCGAGAACTCCATCGAGTTCTCTTTGTCAAACTCTGAACAAAGAGACAGTTGGCTTAATTCCGGTCATCAGACTTTAGACGCTGACATATAAATAATAACTTAGCCATTTTGCCAAGTCATGACACATATTCAAGGTAGAATAGACTTTCTTTGATTCCTTCATGTACTTGATTATTGTATGCAAATTCTGCACTTGGTAGCAGATCCAACCAATTACTAAGATTGTAATCGATATAGTACCTAAGATACTACTCTAGAGCCTGATTTACACATTCCATTTGTCCATCTGTTTGTAGATGGTATGCTGTCGACATAGTAGATTATATTCCTAAAATTTTACACCATTCTTGGAATAGCTCAGCTGAGTATTGTACTCCTCTATCTGAAATGATTTGGAGGAGCAGTCTATGCAATGGATAAACCTTATCATAAAGTAACTATGCCATATCTTTGGATGAAAACCAATTATTAATAGGAATGAAATAAGCTCTTTTGGTGAGCCTGTCAACAATTACACAGATAGCATTGTAACCATTTGACTCTGGCAATTGAGTGATTAAGTCTGTTGATATTATTTCCCAAGGCCCATTAGGCACCTTGTTAGGCACAAGTGGTCTAAAAGGTTGTTGTGGGCAATTTTTCATTCACTGATACATATCACAACCCATAATATATTTCTTAACAAATGTAGTCATCCCAGGCCACCAGTAATTTCTGGAGACCAACTCATAGGTCTTCCACTGATCTGGGTGTCTAGTAGATGGCAAGTCATGGTACATCTAAATGATCTGTTGTTACAAAGTGTTGTCCATACTATGAGGGATATAGATTTTCCTGCTGTACAGGAGTAGCCCATTCTCATAGTTCTAGTCTTGTAAGGATTTTTCAAATTCTCTGGGACCAGACTTGAGTAATGGCTTATAGTCTTTAGTGACTACATTTGATAAGAGTGTAGCTTTGACCTCCTTTAGGATTATCTCATCATTTATTGGCAGTTCATGAGTAGCTTCTAATATGTTGATAGCAAAGAACTCAGGCTTTAGCAACACCTGGTTCGTATTGTCAAGGTCTATCTCTATCTCATGATCTGCTCATCTGGACAAGGGGTCTTCCACCTGCATCATCTTTCCCAGTTTATGATAGAGTACAAAGTCAAAACGAGTCATGAATAATGCCTATCTTGCTTGCCTCCTGGTCAGCTTTTGAGCTGTCCTGAAATATGTGAGGTTCTGATGATCCAACCAGATCTCAATTTTATGTGGATGTCCTTCCAAATAATGTCTGTATTCCTCTAGTCCCCATATTACTGCAAGTAGCTCTTTGTTGTAGATTTCGTAGTTCCTTTCATGGACATCTAATGACTTGGAAAAGAAAGCTACTGGGTGCCACAGGTTGGTTTGCATATCTTTTTGTGATAAGACTATATCTCTTGCAAAGTTGCTAGCATCAGTGGATAACTTAAAGAGATCTTTGTCATTTGGTATTCTCAGGATTGGAGCTGTGGTAAAGGCCTTTTTTAGCATCTCAAAAGCATTTTGTTGCTCAATGCCCCAATTCCAGGTACAATCCTTCTTGGTCAAGTTGGAGAGTAGTTTTAACATCTTGGCAAAGTTCTCAATGAACCTACAATAGAAATTCACAAAGCCTAAGAATGCTTGTACTTGCTTGACTTTTGTTAGTACTGGCCACTCTAGAACTCCTGAAAGTTTCTCTTTATCCATCTGTACTTTATTTTCTGATATGATTACACCCAAATATTTGATGCTACTTTGTTCAAAGAAACATTTCTCTGCTTTAGTGTAAAGGTCATTAAATTGAAGTCTTTTCAGCACTTCTTTGACCAGTCACCTATGTTCCTTCAAACATGTCCCAAATATTAAGATGTCGTCTAAATACACCATTACTAATCTAATGCAAATCAAATCTCCAAGTATATCATTCATCATACTTTGGAATGTCGCTGGTGCATTGGAGAACCC
>Ga0153958_1000403_pt1 | contig 10966 bp, 3 predicted proteins | sample TSFL042MetaG_FD_104719 | JGI IMG/M metagenome (GOLD analysis project Ga0153958, IMG submission 104719) | Attine ant fungus gardens microbial communities from Florida, USA - TSFL042 MetaG | ecosystem: Host-associated > Fungi > Mycelium > Unclassified | place: USA: Florida, Wekiwa Springs... | reverse complement strand
GAGTGGTATCGAGTTCTTTTGTTATCACTAAGTCTTGACGACTCAAGGACCACTCTAGGTGAGTGTTTAGGAAGAACTCGATGGAGTTCTCCGTTGGATTGGACTACCTACTTATACTACTTTTACAAGTGGCTGTACACTACTAGTCCACAATCATATGTCCTACTAGAATGTTCTACAATCACCTGACCTTGTCACATGATACGATTACTTAAGTTCCCATGCTATTTATATCTTGCTTCCATTGTATGACTTGATGTTTGTGATCAAGTGTTTGAACGTGCAAGAAACCTTTTCCTTCTTAGGGCTCTCATAACATGGCCCCCCCTTCAAGATTCCTTGTCCCAAGGAATTTTTCCATCAATTCCAGTTTTTGTCCTATCTTTTCTCTCTTTCTCTTTCATATCTTTTTCTCCCCCATCCATATAGTAGTTTAGCTGTAAATTCTCTTGGTAGTTCTCGACTAAATTCCTTCTCTTCTTCTTCCAGCTCCTGTCGCCTAAGTTCTTCTGCCTCTTCTCTGTACTCCCTCTTAAATTCTTCTACCAACTCTTTTGCGTTTTCTAGGTTTTCTCTATTCTCCCACGTGTCGCTTTCTGCCGTGTATCCCCTCCATCACACCAAGAACTTTTCTTTCCCTTGTACTATTCTTTTATTTACGATTTTTTCTACCTCGAATTCTTCTTCCCCTTCTATGATGACCGGTTTCGGTGGTATCTTCTTCTGCCCTTCTACCTGCAGTTTGTAGAGTTGTATTCTACTTACATTTACTATAGGATGTATTTTAATCGATTTGGGTAATTCTAACTCTACTGCATTACTAGAGACGATTCCTTTAATCTTGTAGGGACCTATGAAGCGTTCCGTCAACTTTTCTGATCTTCTCCCTTTCATCTGCCACTTTAAGTCCTTCGTACTCAGCAGTACTAAGTCCCCTACTCTGTATTCCTTGTTTTTCCCTTGTTTCCTATCTGTGAACTTCTTCATCTCCTCCTGCACTTTCCTTAGAGCTGCTTTCGCCTCTTCCTGAATTTTCCTCATTTTCTCTACGAACTTCCCTGCCGCCTCATATTTTCCCTTCCTTCTTCCCTCAAATCCCATTCTTGGGTCTTGGCCATAGTTTACTTTGAACGGTGATGTTTTTATTGCTGTATGAATTTTGTTATTATACGCAAATTCTGCCATTTCTAACCAATCCGGCCACTGTTCTTGTCTGTGGTCGATGAAAACCCTCAGGTACTGTTCTAACTCCTGGTTTACTCTTTTTGTCTGCCCATCGGTTTGAGGGTGATAAGCCGTCAAAAGTTTCGTCTGAATCCCCAGCAAGTTATTCAGCTCCTTCATCATTCCTGCTGCAAATTGCACTCCCCTGTCTGATATGATGCTTTCTGGAAGCCTGTGCAACTTCCATACATGATCCCAAAACAACTTTGCAAGCCCTTCCGCCGATGTTTTTTCCATAGTTGCTATGAAGTGTGCCATCTTACTAAATCTGTTGCACACTACTAAAATTGCATCGTATCCCTGAGCTAATGGTAATTTCGTGATGAAGTCTGCTGATATGTGACTCCATGGTCTTTCTGGGATTGCATTGGGCATTAACTTTCCTGCTGGTGTCTCGCTTCGGTTCTTGTGTCTCTGATAAGCATCGCATCCGTCTACATATTTCCCTACTTCCTTTGTTACTCCTGGCCACCAGTAATTCCTGGTAACCAACTCTGTCATCTTCCACCTTCCTCTGTGTCCTCCTATTGGGGTGTCGTGGTATAGTCGTATCACTTCTCCTCTCAGTTCCCCTTCTGGCACGTATATTCTTCCTTCCTTTAATACTACTCCGTCCTCTATTTCCCACTCTTCATCCCTCAATGTCTTTACTCCTGCTTTCTTTAGCTCTTCTACTGCCTTCACCACCTTTTCATCTCCCTCCTGCGCCCTTTTTATTCTCTCCTTTAGACTTCCTTCTTCTATCACCGTTTCCACCCCTCTGACCCATTCTGGCCTAATTAACGTTCAATCTTCATTATCTTTTTCTACCCCTTCTTGCCAATCTGGCCTTCTGCTTAGTCCATCTGCCTTCCCCATGCTTTTTCCTGGAACGTGTTTCAGGGTAAAGTTGAATTGCAAGAGGTACAAAGCCCATCGCACTTGTTTTCGGTTCAATTTTTGACTTGTCATGAAATACTGGAGGTTTTTGTGATCTGTCCAGATTTCGAATTCCAGTTTTGCCCCTTCTAGATAGTGTCTCCATGCTTCAAGACACCTAATGACTGCCAACATCTCTTTGTCGTGTATTTTATAATTACACTTAGTGGTGTTTAGCGATTTAGAGATGAAGGCAACTGGCCTCCACTTGCCATCTTCACATTTCGACGATAATACTCCTCCTGTTGTGTAGTCTAATGCGTCCGCCTCTACTCTCATTTCTCTGTTTATATCTGGTATCGCTAAAACAGGTTCCGTTGTGAACGCTTTTTTTAGTTTCCCAAATGCTTCCTCTTGCTCCTTCTCCCATTTCCACTTCTGCTCCTTTCTGACCAGTACATGTAGTGGTGCCGCTATCTTTGCAAAGTCTTTTATAAACCTTCTGTAGTAGTTGGCTAGGCCTAAGAACTTCTGCACCTCTTTGACGTTTCTGGATGCTGGCCAGTTTAGCACCCCTTCCACCTTTTCCTTTTGCATCTCCATCCCTCTTGGCCCAATTACTACTCCCAGGAATTCCACCTCTCTCACTTTCCACTTACACTTCTCTGGTTTCACAAACAGGTCATTTTTCTCCAATCTTTTCAGTACTTCCTCTACTAACTCGTCGTGCCCTTCCTCTGTATCTGTTGCTACTAGGATGTCGTTGATGAAGGTTGCTGTATCTCCCTGGTTTATAAGGTCTTGGAAGAGATCATTTATCATTGTCTGGAAAGTGGTGGGGGAGTTTGTTAATCCAAAGTACATTACTGTGGGCTCGTACACTCCAATATGCATGGTAAATGCCGCTTTCCATTCGTCTCCTTCCTTGATCCTGACATTGTTGTAGCCCCATCTCAGATCCAGCTTTGTGAACACCTTCCTCTTTCCTACTCCGTCCAAGATATCCGCGATGAGTGGCAAGGGGTATCCATTTTTTACCGTCCATTGGTTTACATGACGATAATCTTGCACCATCCTCCTTTTGCTGTCCTTTTTTGCCACGAAGTGTACTGGCGACGTTTGTGGTGACTTGGAGGGTCGAATATACCCTTTTCTTAGTTGATCCTCCACGAATGCTTGCACTTCCTCCCTTTCTTCTCTTGACAAAGAATATACCTTCCCTTTTTTTGGCGTAAACCCTTCTTTTAACTCTATTGCGTGGTCCCAGGCCTTTCGCACTGGCATCCTTTCTGACTCCCTTTTCCCAAAGACCTTTTTCCACTTCCAAAACCTTTTGGGCACCAACTTTCTTAGTGTTTCGTTGTCCTCATCTTTCTCTATCCTTTTTACTTCCTGTTTTCTTTTTCCATATATGGGTGGACATCTCGTCATTTTTACTTCTCCTTTCTCCCAATCTATCTCTGGATTATGAGCGGCCAGCCATGGCATCCCCAGTATGACTTCTGTTTTCCCCAGATTACACACATCCATTCTGACTCTTTCTACATGTCCTTTGAAAAACATGTTGCACTCAACCTGGTGCGTTATTGCTCCTCCTACGTTTATCGTTCCATCCATATTTTTAACCATTAAGGGTTTCTTCATTTTCTCCATCTTGAACCCCTTTTCTTTTGTGAAGGCCATATCCATGAATAGGCCTGTTGCTCCACTGTCTAGTAGAGCCCTTACTGCTACTCCCTCATGACTTTCCAGCTTCTCCAATCCCACTTTCATCCATACTTCTCTTAGCAGCCGTAGTGTGTGCCACACGTCTCTTACTCTCTCAGCGTTTTTGCAAAAATTTATTTTATTGCCCAATTTTTCTGGGCGCAATACACTGTACAAATTGGAGGAGGCCAGTTGAGAGCTCACTGACCTCCATTTTCTTTTGCCGACTCCTGCAGTGTATCCACTACTCTTGTTTTATTTCTTTCCCAGCAATTTCGGGCCATATAGCCAAACTTCCCGCAGTGGTAGCAGGTCCTGTCTCCCCCTCTTCCTCTATCGACATCCATAGCATTTGGATCTCTCTGTGGACCCGTTTGATTTCCTCCTCTATTTGTTGTATTTCCTCCTCTGTTTACTGGTGGAGCTCCTGCCCGCCACGTTATCTGTCCTCCTCTACCTCCATACGATCCTCCCCCATATTCTCCTCTTGGCTGTGCATTTCCCCCTGGGTGTGCCGCATTCCTCCCTAGTACTCTTTCCTCTGCCCTACTCTGCCTCTGATTTCTATCCAACCTTACTGCCCTCTCTTGCCACTCTCCTATGGTGGTTGGGGGCTCTTCTGCTTCTGCCAGCTTCCTCCTTATTACTCTATTTAATCCTCTTTTGAACTTCTCGATGAGGGGCCATCCCTCATAGCTGCTCCCCCTGGCGACCTTTTTGAATTCTTGGACATATTCATCACATGTCCTTCCTTCCTGTTCTATTGTCCGCAACTGCTCGATTTTCCTCTCTTCCTCCGATGTTCCCCCAAAATCATTTCTAATTTTTGAAAACAGCTGCTCCACTGTTTCCACTTCTGACTCCCCTTTTACCAGTTCATCCATTAAGTTATCCTTCCATGCTTCTGCTATTCCTCCCTGCACGTAAGATAACACCCAGGCTACCTGGGTCGTTGCTGCCTCCTCCGTCATCTTCATTCTAATGTATATGCGAGCTGCGTTGATGAACGCGCTCACCTCCTCTATCCTTCCATTGAATACTTGAGGCCTTACGACCTCTACTCGGCTCCCTTGTTGTTGGAGGAGCATAGTGCTGACCTGCTGCTGCAGGGTGGTGATCATGGCGAGGAGTTGCTCCTCTCTTGTTGGTGGTGGTGGTTGGCGGGGGGCAGACACCTGGGATGGTTCCCCCTGTTGCTGTTGTTGTTGTTGCTGTGACATATCGTAGGGCAGTGGTGGTGGTGATGGGGATGGGGATGATTCGTATTCTGATTCGGTTTCTTGGTCTAGGGCAAACTCAAGGCTACGTCTAACAGGGAGTGCAATCTTCTCCTGTCTAGACTCCTATTGCCTTACTGACTACTGCCCTAATCAAAGTGTAAACGATTGCCCCTAGGAGGGAACCCCTAAGCTAAGCGGCCTTTTAAGAAGTAACTGCTGATCTCCTGCGTGTATCCGTCACAATGGACGACAGCACAGAGCTTATACGAAGAAACTAGTAGCTAACAGGCCCAATTAACAGGTCAGGACTTGAACAAAACACCTGGACTTGGTGTTCAGTCTCCTCCCTCAGTCTCTCCTGACTGAGAAGTCCTCTTTACAGCTAGGGTCCGCTATCCAAGATGCTTATGAGCACTGTGCTTACTAGTGAGGAAGATAAAGAGTAAGTGGGTAGTGAGGCTGCAAGGTGTGAGGTCACCATTAGGTATTGAGTTCTTATGTTATTGATGGGCTGTAATAGCTCTTAGTGATCACCCTAGGTAGATGTTCAGGAAGAACTTGATGGAGTTCTTTATTAGATTAAGCTACTACTTATACTATTCTATAGTGGCTATATAACTACTAGTCCATGATCACATGTCCTTCTAGAATGTTCTATGATCACCTGATCTGGTCACCTGACCTGATTATCTAAGCTCCCATGCTATTTATATCTCAACCCCATTATATGACTTGAGGTTATAAATCAGATGTTCAAATGTGTGGGAAGTTAGTTCCTTTTTGGGGCTCTCATAACACATTTCATTGTTATCTTTTTCTGTCTACTCTTTAACTCCTAATTTTTCTTCCTCAATTTCTTTTTCTTTCATGATTGTTTTCATTTTTCTTCCCCTTGATCATTTTCCTTTCTACTGTCTTCAGTTCCTCTCTAATCTTCCCCAATATTCTTGGTCATACCTCTTGTCTAACCATCTGAATAGCTTTCTTACTGTAAATCTTCCTGGCAATTCTCCCCTCTTGAATGTTCTGTCCTTGCATTCTTGTCTTACCACATCTTCTATATCTTGCTAATATTCCTTTTTGAATTCTTCAATCGCTTCTTTTGTGTTCTTTAAATTCTCTCTTCCTTCCCAAGTATTAGACTCCACTGTAAACCCTTTCTATTGTACTAAGTACTTGTCTTTTTCCCTTACTTGCTGTTTATTCAATATTCTTTCTACCTCCCATTTGTCATGACTTGGCAAAATAGCTAAGTCAATATTTATATTTCTTTCTTTTTCTTTTCTTTTCTTTTCTTATCAATGGATGCATGAAAGGAAAGTGACTCATAGGGAAGCACAGGATAAAAGAAAGGGTTAGGGTTACTCTTCTTGTATAAATAGTATACAGAATCCAATGGGAACTCTATCAAGTTCTCTTTGTCAAATGCTAAACAAAGAGCAGTTGGCTTTATTCCAGCTTGGAGTTTAGCTTTCTTATACTAGAACTTGATTCACATCTGAGCACCATCTGCCTTGGACCTTGCTCAATCTCTTATCTCATTTAAATCAACCCTCAGCTGCTAATCATCATGATTGGCAGCCACCTCCATACATAGCTGGGCCCTTGGCTTAAGGGGACTTTGTAGTCAGTTAGGGACTGTAGGTGGAGATACAGTACTAAGCTTAAGTATTGTGTTCAAGACCTGACCTCATAATTGAGTTGTGTTAAGTAGCATAGCTTTCATAGTATAAACCTTGTGCTGTACTCCATTGTGAGTGATATATACAGAGGAGTAATGGTTACTTTTAGAAGGCCATCTAGATTAGAGATCCTATCCATTGGATGATAGTCTAACCATACTATTAGGGCAGTAGGTACCTGGCCAGGTGAAGATCTTACATCCCAGTAGATGTAGCATAAATAGGCAAGAATCAATATTACTTCTATACCATTGCAGAGACAAAGTACCATGTTCCTACAATAATACAATTCATTAATGAGCAATTTGCTCAAAGAGAAACACTGTTACGCTGCAAATGAATTTTCTGTAGAAGATAACATTTGATACAATTTATACCAATGGATCCTTATTTAGAATTTGCTCTAGAACCCTTTCTATAATCCTCAGAACATAATACTATATGATAAAGACATTGAGCAGGTGATAATCAGCCTAGAGCTCATGCTGATACCTCAAGAGGCAAATAGGATAAGCTGGCATTAGATTACTAAGAAAGTTACTAAGGGACATTTACCTTTGAATGAACTTAGAAAGATAGTAGACTTGTACTTTAGAACTAGTGGTATTCAGATGATGAACTTAGACTAATAGACTTGGTGCTTGTAAATAAGCATTGATAGCATCAGATCAATTATATTTAGATAAATGACCTCTAGGATATGACTTGGAGATACTAGACATTAATGGAGACTTACCAATTGTTTAACAGGTATTCAAGGAAGTCCAAATTACAAAGTAGTATCAAGAGAAGAATAGAATAAGAAGGAAGAATATTCTAGAAGAAAGCAGCAATGAAGACATGTCATCTTTGATGGAAAGGACTTGGTGAGGGGAAGTTGTTATGCCAGATAGCTTTTTAGGCAATAAAAGTGATATTTTTTACCATAACAACAAGAATAACTAGCTCGAGAGACAAGTTTGGCCCCCCAGAGATATTGTTAGATGCCTAGTCATGGACTCGAGCATACCACTTGAGTAGCAGAGTAGTGGCTGTGACCACTACTACAGAAACCTCATAGAGATTGTCTAGAGAGTTTCATAACAGATTTATAATAGAACTCCTCTTTAGAGTGCTCTCAAGAGTAGAAAGGACCTTAGAGGATGTTTTCTATAAGAATGATGTCATATCTTGGTGACAGTGACTTATTTATAATATCTAGGTTACTATCAGAGCAGGGCCATCATTGCTGATAGTTAATTATAGTAAGAACTAGCAAGACGAGTCCTCTTGAGAACTATATTGCAAGCCTAACAGAAGAAGACTGAGGCTCAAAGATATGATGAGGTATGGAGGAGTAGTAAAAGGACTAGAGAGATCAGACAGAGAGGTCAAATAGAGAGATAGAAGAAGGTATGTTTGATGAAGACAACATGCTTAAGAGTAAGATGACTCAAGATTACTGCCTCTCTCTATAGCCCATAAAAAGGCTTGAGAGCTATTTATTGTTTAGAGAAGAACCCCAGGAGTAGGATTAGAGAAGTGGGGAGTGGTAGCCAAGTGATTGGGAGAGGTGCTATCTCATCATTTTCCTCTTACTATCTTTGGGAATTTGGAAGTTTTCTTTGTTTCTTTTCTTTTATTTTATTATTGCTTTGTAATCCTAATAAAATACTCTAGGGCACAGAAGGAAAAGAAAATACTCTTCCTCCCATTATCTCTCCCTCTGTTGCTCTAGAGCTAAAAAACTATCTGAGTGATTTGAGGTTTTTCTTTTGTGTCTGCTTTATAAAAACTTTAAAAAACTTCCCTTGAAGAGAGACTCAAGCCTCAATGGACTTGGGCATTTGCTTATGCTAGGAGCTAACCACTTACTATATGTTTTTGTAGTAGGCTTCCAGTTGTACAGTCAGCTGAAGTAGAGCTTGCACAATAGTATGGGAGTTCTAGGTAGTACTGCTGTATTAATGGCAAGCCAGGCTACTAGACTAGGTAAGGAAAGTAGTATCATGGCGCGAGATAAACATATGCCTTAGGGATCCTATTACAGTGAAGGTTTACTCAAGTAGATACTAAAAACAGTTCTTCTTCTTAGGTTTCTATTTAATATGTTTTGGTTATTCTTTGGATATTTACCTTCAGTAAGCTCTCTATTATTTGATTTATCTCCCCAGTACCTACTTGTTTAGAGCACAATTGTGAAGCAGTTTGAAGATTTTGCCTCTTTGACCTCGCTTTTATCTTTGTTTTATAATCAAACCTTTTGATCCCTATCAATATGTTATCATAAAGAAAGGAGAAAGATACATAAGCCTCAGGAGTTTAGGGGGAATTAGTAAGAGAAGGAGTTGATGGAAATCCAAAAGTAGCAATAGTTCCCTTTTTATCTTTATTCTTTGAGTTTTAGCCATTTGTAATATCTTTAATATAGTATCTAGAGTGTAGTTGGATTGGAGAAAAACCTCTTGACTCCTACCTCTATCTATATTGCCTCTAGAATTGTCAATGTGGATCTATTAAGAGTAAGAAGACTGGGACCAGAGGGATGTCTTGAGTGTTATCACGAGGTCTTGACGACTTATGGACCACTCTAGGTAAGTGTTTAGGAAGAACTCGATGGAGTTCTCCATTGGATTGCACTACCTACTTATACTACTTTTACAAGTGGCTGTACACTACTAGTCCACGATCACATGTCCTTTCTAGAATGTTCTACAATCACATGACTTATCACGTGATATGATTATGTAAGTTCCCATGCTATTTATATCTTGTCTTCATTGTATGACTTGATATTTGCGATCAAGTGCTTGAATGCGCAGGAAACTTTCTTCTTCTTAGGGCTCTCATAACATTGAGCAGAACATAGAATATATCTAGAACTTGATCTAGAGAGGAATAGCAGATGCAACTCGGGCAGACTTTAGAGAGGACAGTAGGCTAGAAAAGCTTGGCTAGGTGTACACTTGGACTGTATTATACCCATAAGATTTAGTGTTAAGAGTGCAAACAAGGGGGCAACTAAGTATAGAGGGTCCATAAGTAATCAACTAACTGTATTTTCTAGTTGAGTCTAGTCATGGTATGTAAAGGTTGACACCTTAGGGAGGCTATGCAATGACAATCTAGAGAGATCTTACATTCATTTTACAACAACCAATATATATTTTACTGGAGCTGCATATAATTCTACTTTTCTAATTATTTATAAACCTTCATCTTTGATTATCTCCCCTCAGACCTTTAGCATGCAATTGGGAGCTGGCACATCATTATTTTGTTTGTTCCAGTGTGCAATTCCCTTTTGCATCCTTTTAGTGTATTTATCAATAAGAAAAGAAAAGAAAAGAAAAGAAAAGAAAAAGAAATATAAATATTGACTTAGCTATTTTGCCAAGTCATAACAATCCTTTTTACCTATAAAGAAAACTGGTGACGTTTGAGGGGATTTTGATAGTCTGATATACCTCTTTCTCAATTGGTTCTTTACAAAGTTCTGGACTTCTTTTCTATTATTTTTGGATAAAGGATAGATTCCTCCCTTCTATGGTTTGAACATCTCCTTGAGATCAATAGTATGATCCCAAACTTTTCTGATCAGCATTTTCTCTGATTCTACTTTCCCAAATACATTTCTCTACTTTAGAAATTTTCTTAGGACCAACTCTTTGATTTTCCTGTAGTTCTCTTCAGTTTCCTCTTTTCTATCCAATCTTCTTTATTGTCTATTGCCCATCTGACAATTCTTTCTTTCTCTAGGGTTACCATTCTTTTTTCCTTTTTTCCTTTTTCTTTAGTATTGCCTTCCCATACAAAGACAGGTACCTTGTTATCTTAACTTTTCCAGTAAAAGAGTACTAAAGGGAATTGCATACTAGGACAAACAAAACAATGTTGTGCCAGCTCCCAATTGCATGCTAAAGGTTCAAGAGGAGATAATCAAAGATAAAGGTTATAAGTAACTAGAAAAGTAGAATTATACATAGCTCAAATAAAATATATGTTTGGTCATTATGAAAAGAGTATAAGATCTCTTTAGATTGTCATCGTATAGTCTTTCTAAGATATTAACCTTTACATACCATGACAAAAGCTTCTTTGGAAAATACAATTAGTTGATTACTCATGAATCCTCTATACTCAGTTGCTCTCTTATCTGCACCTCTAACACTGAACCTATCACAAATGGTCACTTACTATTTGTGATGGGTGCTTTGATACTTTAAAGAGTTCAAAAATGCAAAGTTAGACAAGTGACAAAAGATGTTGTTAAGTCTGAGGTCTAATCCTCAGACT
>Ga0153958_1000402_pt1 | contig 10974 bp, 18 predicted proteins | sample TSFL042MetaG_FD_104719 | JGI IMG/M metagenome (GOLD analysis project Ga0153958, IMG submission 104719) | Attine ant fungus gardens microbial communities from Florida, USA - TSFL042 MetaG | ecosystem: Host-associated > Fungi > Mycelium > Unclassified | place: USA: Florida, Wekiwa Springs... | reverse complement strand
TTTTTGGAGCTCTCATAACACTGTGCTATGAGGGATCTTTACCCATTGTCAAAGCTGAAAGCTCCAGGATTGTCCACAAGAAAGTAAATGAAGCTGTTGATAATGATATTACAAGGGCAAGTAAAGGGGTCATAAATATCATATTCCATGACAATATGTTTATGAGTTTGAACTTCAGCTTTATTGCATGGATAGCCAGTAGGGAGATCTAGAAAGAATCTATATTCTCTAATGGGGGTATGTCCTGTAGTCATGCAAGTAAAGCAGATGCATAAAGAGTTGATGAACCCTATAACAGAGAGCCATGACCTGCCCTTAGCGTAAGTCAGTTTGATAACTTGTTCATCTTCATCTTTGAAATTTAAAAAATAATAGCCCTTCTTGAGGCTATTTGCAAAGGAAGTTTGCTATTCACAAAGGATGTTATTGTATTCTTTCTTTTTGCTGAAGAGATACAAGTTTTTACTGGGGAGCTCCAGTACATTTCTGCTAGCCTTAACTTGATCATCAATGAGTTGGTATCTTGGTCACTTGGCTTTGCTGGGGCAGTACCAGAAATGTACTTTAATAGCAGAGACCAGAGGTATAACTGTGTTCTGAAGAGGGTTGACTGTAAGGGCAACTGGGCACAAGACTTCAGGAGAATCCTCAGTAATATTATAGATTGTGGTTATGATACAACTCACCTCTAGAAGAATCCTCAGAGATTAGGATGAGGCTCCTGGAGGGATCCTTTATATTATATACATCCCTTAGTGTCAGGGTTAGCAGGATCGGAGCTAAACTAGTGTGTTTAAGTATCACTAGTAAACAGGCTAAGGTAGCTCCGGAGTGTTGTCAAGCTGTTCAGGGATGGAAATGGAGGTGTTCCCTTACATTCACCCCCCCTTCAAGATTGCTATGTCTCGGAGCAATGGACTTGGAATGAAAAATGTTATCGAACTCCGCGCATCAGATGTGTCTCGGAGCTCCAGGGTGTTTGCGATGGAACTCCACTGTGAGTTCTGGTGCAGAAACTTCAGAAGCGGACTCCCAGGAATTGTGTTCGCGGCCATATCCCTTCTACTTAATAAGGTACTGAAATCTTCTCCAATGCCAACAACTGTTGAGTATTTCCTCTACTTCCCACTCTGCTTTTCCATCGACGACTATGGACGGTGGATGGTCCTCCGTTTTGTGTCCTGTAATCAGGTCATTCAGAGCCAGAGTGAGCTTTACTATGTTGAATACTGGATGGAGTTACTTCATCCAGTGTGGCAGCCTTAAGTGATAGGCCATAGGTCCGATCTGCCGTTCTACTACAAAAGGGCCAAGCCGTCGGTGCGAGAGTTTCTGTGAGGGGTGCATAGTGCGAATATCCGATGTGTCGAGGAAGACCTTGTCGTCCGGTTGGAACACCAGAGCCAGAGTTCTTCGACAGTCATAGTATCTTTTCATGTCGTCCTGTGCCTTGTGGATTGTGGACTTTGCTTCTTCGATTGTCATTCTCATCCTTTCTGTAAACTTGTTGATCGTCTCTAGATTGGAGTGGTTCTGTTGGGATTCGAAGCCCATGTGAGAAATGCGTCTGGTGTCGAGTAGGAATGGAGGCTGTTGGGTAGTGGAGTGGACGTGATTGTTGTACTGGAACTCTGCCATGGGTAAGAGGTCATACCAATTGTCTTGCCGTTCGTTTACAAATAGCCAGAGGTACTGGTCCAATTCTTGGTTAATGTGTTGATGGGGATCAAAGGGAATTTGATCTTGAGACAAGGGTGATAACAAATGGAAATATAATAATCCCCGAGATGTTTCACAGTTGTGCACTAAACAAGTAGGCACTGGGGAGGTAATCAAATAAAAAAGAGGAGCTTAGGAATAGGGGAAATAGTGGGGTACAATCCAAAAGAACCAGAAGAAACGGTAGCAAAGTATTTAAGAATCCACTCAAGGTAGATCTCACCAGAATAGGATCTCTAAAACGCATGTTCATCTCGCGTCGTGACACTACTGTCCTTACCTAGTCTAGTAGTCTGGTTCACCATCGATACAGCAGACCTACCTAGAACTCCCGTGCCATCGTGTGGGCTCTTCTTCAGTTGACTGTACAACTGGAAGCTGACTCCAATGACCTGTAGCGAGCTATTAACTCCTAGTGTAAGTGAATGCCCAAGTCTGTTAGGGCTCGAATTCCCGTTGAGGGAGAGTTTTGGTGGGTTTTTAGAAAGTAAAATAGAACACTTGGGAAAAACTAGAAACTTAGTTACTCAAAGATAGCCGTTGAGCCCTAGAGCAACAGAGAGGGATGGTGATGGGGGTGTGATGCTTGTTTTTCCCCTCTGTGCCCTAGAGTATTTTATTATGATTACAAAGCAAAGAGACAACAAAGAAAGTGAGACAAAGAAAACCTCTGAGTTTCCAAACATAGTAAGGCTGCAATGATGAGACGGCGCCTCTTCCCGAACACTGGCTAACTGCACCCCGCTCCTCTAGTCCTACTTCTCAAGACTTGTCCTTGCATGATGGTTGGACCTCGAGCCTCTTGATAATGATGGGGCAGAGACAGCAGTCTTGAGCCGTCTTGCTCCCACGCATGCTTCCTTCATCTAACCTTACTACTACTTCTCTCCTCAGCTTCCCGGTTCTTCCTCCTACCTCTTCTATGCATTCTTACTTTCCTACCTTCCAGCCTCCTTATACCACCACTGCAAGGTGGCCTCGCAATGGTACGACTCTCTTGATCTTGTTATAATTAGCCATCAGTGATGATGGCCCAAATCTGATTGTAACTCTTCTTTAAATAAGACCGTCAGTGGCTGCCGTATGACGTCGCTAGAATCACGTTAACTCGTCTAAGTTCGCTTCCGTCCTCAAGAGCACTTCTAGAAGGGAAATCCATTGAGAATCCGATACAGGGTACCTGGGCAAGTGTCCATGAGGCATATGTAGCAGTGGTCACAGCCACTACTCTGCTACTCAAGCTAGATGCTCAAGTCCATGACTGGGCGTCTAAGAGAACATCTCTGGGGGGCCGAGCTTATCTCTCAAGCTGGTTATTCTCGTTATTAAGGTATAAAATGTCACTTATTTTGCCTAAACGTTTGTACGGTATAACAGCGTTCTGTCTGTCCATCGGTTTGGAGGTGCTAGGCTATAGAGGACGCCAACTTTATTCCTAGTAGGCGGTAAAGCTCTCTGGTAAAACGAGCGACGAACTGAGGTCTGTGGTCCGAGACTACACACTTCAGAAGACTGTGGAGTTTCCAGACTTGGTGTAAGAAAAGCCTGGCTGTGCCTTCCGCTGTCACTGTCGTGTGCATCGGAATGAAGTGTGCTTGTTTTGACACCAAGTCTACTACTGTCATCACTGCATCATGTCCAGAGGAGAGGGGGAGTTCCACAATGAAATCCATACTAAGTGTGTCCCATCATAAGTCTAGGATGTCCAGCAACCTTCATATTATGGCACAGCAAGACTATCTGCCTTTGTAAGTCCAAATTCTAGGGAACATAGATTTTGCCTCTGAACCGGAGTACTCCATCATCTTCTGACCACTCTGCAGAATGGACCGTCTTACTCAATGCTTGCTGGAGTTCTCTCGCTGCCTTTGCTACGGGCTCTTCCTGGTTGTCTCTCTGGTTCTCTTGACGAATTTCTCTAAGCATGTCTCACTCCGGTCCCTCCAGGTGAAGTCCTTCAAGGGCTCAGACTGCTATAAGCTCCAGTTATAGAAGGACCATGTCTTCGTTGTCAGAGGCTCCGTTACTATGGTCCAGTCTCCGCAATAAAGCGTCTAGCTTCCCCATGGAGCATCCTAGGTGATGAATTAACTTGAAGTCAAAGCGAGCCAAGTACAGAGACTAACGGGCTTGGTGACAGTTGAGTTTCTTAGCCATCATGAAGTACTCCAGGTTCTTGTAGTCTGTCCAGATTTCTACTGGGTACTGGGCTTCTTCCAAAAAGTGCCTCCACTCTTTCAGCATGCAGATGATAGCGAGCATCTCCTTGTCATAGATCTCGTAGTTCCGTTCCACTGGAGATAGAGATTTGCTATAGAAAGCTACTGGGTACCATTTTTTTTCTCCAGGTAGTTGCTGAGAGAGGATAGCTCCAGAGGCAAAATCTGAACTGTCAGCCTTAATATGGAAGGGTTCTGAGTCCTGGGGTGATGCTAGGATCAGAGCAGTGGTCACTGCCATCTTGAGACATTCAAAGGCTTCCTGTTCCTTGATACCCCAGTTCCAGGCCTGATCGGAGTGAGTAAGGTTGAAGAGGGGTCGAGCTATGGTAGAGAAGTCTTGAATGAAGCGATGGTAGAAGTTGATGAAACCTATGAAAGCTTGTACATCAGTCCGGTTCTCTGGGATGGGCCACTCACAGACTCCGGCGACTTTAACAGGGTCCATCGCAACCTTGTTCTCTGAAATGACTAGTCCAAGGTATTTAATCTACTTCTGGTGGAACTCACACTTCTCTAGACGGAGGAATAACTTATGTTCTGTCAGTATTTCCAAGACCCTCCAGACTGTCTGTTCATGCTCCTCTTCCATCTTTGTAAAGATCAAAATGTTGTCCAAGTACACTACAACGATCCCTTCCACTATAACGGTTGTAAGAGGATCCCTCACACATGACCCCAGAGTGCCCTCCATTGCCTTCCAACATAATTTCATTGTGCAGCCCCTGGTTACCAAAGAATAGAATGCAAGGGCATTTTAGTATATATTATAGATTATTCCCTCCAGGAGCCTCATCTAATTCTCTGAGGAATCTCCTAGAGGTGAGTTGTAACATATTCCATACTATAATTTAACTGAAGAATCTCCTGGAGTCCACTCCAGTTGCCCTCACAGCAGAATTAGATCTCCTTGTCAGAGCCCTGGAATTTCTCAGTGGACAGCTGCCCTCCGGTCACCCTCTGCTAACAAACTCCAGCCCTCTGATCACTCCACTCTAAGAGAGATGTCACTCCCTGCGGATACCCCCCCAGCCGTCGCTAATGCCTTGGGCTATCTGCAGCACCATCTCCAAGAGTTGACTGAACGTCAGAACGCTTCGGAACACACTATCAATGCTACCCTTGCGGGCCTAACAGCCCAACTACAATAACTCACTCAGCTCATAACTGCTTCCGCCCCAACAGTTGCTCCACCTCCAATACCCCCATCTCTGCCGCCTGTCAGCCCTCCTTCCCCAGTTCCATCTGCCCCGTCCAAACAGCGGACAAGGCCAAAACTCCCTTCTCCTCTAGACTTCTCCAGCAAACAGAGTTCTGGATGAGCCTTCCTCAACTCCTGCATGCTGTATTTGCGCTTGGTCCCAGAGCAGTTTACCTGCGACGAGGAAAAAATCTTCTGGACCCTCACCTTTTTCAAGGATGGATGTGCTGCGAAGTGGTCCAAGAACCTTTTTTGCCAGGAGGCGGACACTGGCATCTTTCCAATTCGATCCTGGACCGACTTCGAACAACAATTCTGGAGTCAATTCTTTCTAGTTAACGCAGAAGCGGACACCATCAACACTTTGGAGGGGTCTTCGTACTATCAAGGAAACTGGACAGTGGATGATTACTTAGACAGCTTTCTGATCTTAGCCTCAGACACCGGATACACAGACCCTTGGACCTTGGTGGTCAAATTCTGCCATAGACTCAAATTGAACGTCTAAAGTCAGATTGCCACCATGCCCTTCGGACGACCTGCAGACACTGATCCGGAGGCCTGGTATGCAGCAGCCCGGAGGATCGACCAGGTACGGTTGGCAAATGAAGCGTTCCAATCCACGCTCCGCCTCTGCTCGACCAACCCCTTTCTCTGTACTCCACTCTCCTCCAGCAGCTCTGCCTTCCATTCTACCAAGACCGCCTCCGCCTCCGCCTGCACCATCTGACGCAATACCCATGGACGTAGATGCAGTCTGGAAAACGTGCTCCTTACCTCCATGAGGTTGCTATCGGTGCGGAGAGGCCAACCATCTTGTAAAGGACTGCTCCCACTGTTTGGACATCTGGAGGTTAACCACGGAGCAAAGGAAGGAATTAATTGAAGATTTAATGGCCCTGAAGGATGCAGTAGAGGAAGAAGAGGTTTGTTCAGCCCTGGAGAAGGATTTTGTTTAGCATAGCCAGTGAAAAGTGCGCCCCGGTCACTGCTAGTTAATAGGCTCGCTGTATTAGATGTAGAAGAGGTCAATACAGATATCCATGAACCTATAGACGCACCCCCTCTCTCCCCCTTCACTCTGAACAGGACAACGCAATCCCGGAAGCCGAAATGGGAAAAGAGGCTACCCAAACGACTCTCCATCAACATCCTCAATGCTTGTGGGATGTTGATCATCCTGCCAATAGAAGTCAGCACCACAGACACCAGCGAGGTGCATTCTGTCAAGGCGCTTTTGGACTCCGGAGCTACGGACAACTTCATAGATCAAGACTTCGTCTGGACAAAAGGCATTAACACCTGGAGCATCTCTCGCCCCATACTGGTGTACAATGTAGACGGCTCCCCCAACGAGACAGGTCAGATCTCTGAAGTGATAGACGTGGTTCTCTGTTACAAAACCCACTCCGAAAGGACGCTCCTCGCTGTCTCCAGCCTCGGAAGGCAAAACATGATTCTCAGTTACACCTGGCTCAAGAACCACAACCCGGAGGTCAATTGGCAGACCAGAGAAGTGCAGATAAACCGATGTCCCCCTTGATGTGAAGGATGCCATGTGATACGAAAGGAACAAGCGTTGCGGAAGAGGATGGAGACCAGAGCCCTCAACGTCTGCTGGTCCAGACCCTCTCCAGAGTATGCAGAAGACTCGGAAGAGGACGAGGCTTCCGTTCGGACTCGTGAAGCTGAATACAAGCCAGGGGACTGACTCTTCATGACCAGAATCCTCCTGGACTCTACTGCAGAAGACCTACATGCCACCTCTACGACCTCCTAGAAACTTGTAGAAGGAGCCTATCGATCCGTGGAGGCACAGAAGGAACCTTTCATTCTACCTGACTACGTTAGAGGATTTGAGTCCGTATTTGCCAAGGAAGACTTTGACATCCTTCCAGAGTACAGGCAATGGGACCATGCCATCGAACTCATTCTGGGTTCGGAGCCTAAGTTGTCAAAGGTCTACCCTCTATCTCCGGTGGAACAAAAGGAATTGAACTCCTTCCTAGAAGAGAATCTGCGTACTGGACAAATCTGCCCCTCTAAATCCCCCATGGCAGCTCCAGTGTTCTGCATCAAGAAAAAGGACGGCTTACTCCAGTTGGTTCAGGACTATCGAGCACTCAACTCTATGACGGTCAAGAACAAGTACTCTCTCCCACTGATCTCCAAACTCGTGTCCCAACTTCATGGGGCCAGACACTTCACCAAGCTGGATGTCTGTTGGGGTTTCAACAACGTTCGCATTAAGCCCAGAGATGAGTGGAAGGCAGCCTTCCGAACCAATCAAGGTCTGTTCGAACTCTTGGTAATGTTCTTTGGAATGACTAACAGTCCAGCCACCTTCCAAACCATGATGAATGACATCTTCCGGAACCTCATAGCAGAAGGTATCATGGTGGTCTACCTGGACGACATCCTAATCTTCACCAAGACGGAGGAAGAGCACGCGCAAGCGGTCTGACAGGTGTTACAAGTCTTGAAGGAGAACAAACTCTTCCTCCACCCAGAGAAGTGCGAGTTCTACAAGCAACGGATCGAGTACTTGGGTCTGGTCATCTTGGAGAATGAAGTCTCTATGGATCCAGTCAAAGTCATAGGAGTCCAAGAATGGTCCACTCTAGAAAACAAGACGGACGTTTAGGCTTTCCTAGGCTTCGTGAACTTCTACCAGAGGTTTATTACTTTTCCACCAAAGCTCGACCCCTCTTTGACCTAACATGCTCTGAACAAGTCTGGACGTGGAGCGGAAAGGACCAGATGGCCTTTGAAGACCTCAAAACAGCGGTAACCACTGCTCTGGTGTTGGTGTCTCCTCAGGAATCGGACCCCTTCCGGATCGAAGCAGATAGCTCAGACTTCGCTACAGGGGCAGTCTTGCCTCAGCAGTCAACGACAGACGGAAAATGGTACCCTGTAGCATTCTATAGTAAGTCCTTGTCCTCTGTGGAGCGGAATTATGAAATCCACGACAAGAAAATGCTGGCCATTATCTGTGCATTAGAAGAGTGGAGGCACTTTTTGGAAGGAGCGACCCATTCAGTAGAAATCTGGACCAACCACAAGAACCTCGAGTATTTCATGACAGCCAAGAAACTTAACCATCACCAAGCTTGTTGGTCTTTGTATCTGGCTAGATTCGACTTCTTGCTTTATCATCGCCCTAGACGTGCTATGGGCAAACTGGACGTACTGTCGAGGAGAGCTGATCACAGAAATGGAGCCTTCAACAATGAGAATGTGATCCTCCTTTGACTGGAGTTCCTTGTGGTGCGTGCCCTGGAAGGAGTGGAACTGACAGACATGGAACAGAAGATCTTGTCCGACATACGCAAAGGAAACTGGAACAGAGACCAAGAGGAACCTATCACTAAGGCAGCACAAGAGCTCTGACGCTCCGCCAACGGGACAGTACATGCCTCAGAGTGATCGAACATAGATGGCCTGCTCCGGTTCTGAGGGAAGATATACGTACTTCAGAGTCTGGACCTACGAAGACAGATCGTAGCCCTCTGCTATGACATCTACATTGCAGGTCACCCCGGACACTGGAAGACACTAGAACTAGTGTCCTGGAACTACTGGTGGCCTCAGATGTCTAGGTATATCGGCCAGTATATAAGCACCTGTGATCTCTACCTCCGGACGAAACCCTGGCGATACTCTCCTATTGGTGAACTTCAACCGCTCTCCATTCCAGACGCACAATGGGATACACTCAGTGTCAATTTCGTGGTCGAACTCCCGGAGTCCTCCGAACATGACGCCATCATGACTGTCATAGACTCTGTCTCCAAGAGAGTATACTTTGTTCCGCTGCATACAACGGTCACAGTGGAAGGAGTGGCCAGACTCTTTCTTTACCATGTCTGGAAGCTCCACAGCCTCCCAAAGCGTGTTGTCTCTGACCACAGACCCCAGTTCATAGCTTTATTCACTAAGGAGCTGTACAAGCTACTAGGTATATGACTATTCTTCTCCACAGCTTGGCACCCCCAGACAGACAGACAAACAGAACGCATAAACCAGGAGCTCGACCAGTTCCTCTGCCTATTCATCAACAAATGACAGGATGACTGGTATGACCTCCTGCCCATCGTGGAGTTCCAGCACAACAACCACGTCCACTCTGCGACGCAGCAACCTCTGTTCTTACTAGACACTGGACGAATTCCCTGTATGGGCTTTGAGCCAAGCCAAGTCCCCTCCGGACTAGAGACAGTCAATGAATTCATGGAGAGGATGAAGTCTGCCACTGAAGAGGCCAAATCAGCAATCCACAAAGCACAGAAGGACATGACGCAGTACTATAATCGAAAGAGGACTCCAGCCCCCGTGTACAAACCAGGAGACCAAGTATACTTAGATGTGTTAGACATCAAAATGACACGTCTGTCTCCGAAGTTGTCACATCGCCAACTAGGACCTTTCAAAATAGAAAGCCAAGTGGGACCGTCAGCCTACTGTCTCAAGTTACCTTACGGAATGAGGCAGTTGCACCCAGTATTCAACGTCGTAAAGTTGTCCGCCGCTCTGGAAGATCTGATCCTAGGGAGGAAACTGCAAGCCCTGCTGCCACCCATCGTCGTTAATGGAGAAGAAGAGTGGAAAGTGGAAGAGATATTAAATAGTTGCTGGTACCAGAGGAAGTTTTAGTTCCTGGTCAAGTGGAAGGGTTTTAGCAGAGAACACAACTCTTAGAAGGTAGCCTCTGATGTCAAGGCACCAGACCTCATTGTGGAGTACTATCAGAAGCACCCAGCTACCCCAAGACACATCCGCCAGACTGACTTCGACGCTATTTTCAATCCCGGAACCATTACTTTGAGATGCAGCAACCTTGGAGGGGGGTAAATGTAAGAGGACCTCTCACACATGATCCCGGAGCACCTCCCATTGCCTCCCAACATAATTTCATTGTGCAGCCCCTGGTTACCAAAGAATGGAATGCAAGGGCATTTTAGTATATATTGTAGATTATTCCCTCTAGGAGCCTCATCTAATTCTCTGAGGAATCTCCTGGAGTCCACTCTGGTTGCCCTTACAGCAGTTCTGAAGACGTCATTCATCATAGTCTGGAAGGTAGCGGGGCTGTTGGTCATTCCGAAAAACATTACAAGGGGTTTGAAGAGGCCATGGTTGGTGCGGAAGGCCACCTTCCATTCGTCTCTGGACTTGATGCATATATTATTGAAACCCCAGCAGACGTCTAGTTTTGTAAAATACCAGGCTCTGCGGAGTTGGGAGACGAGTTGGGAGATGAGGAGAAGAGGGTATCTGTTCTTGATGGTTACAGCATTCAGTGCATAGTAGTTTTGGACTAGACAGAGCGAACCATTTTTCTTCTTAATGAAGAACACAGGGGCTGCAATAGGGGATTTCGAAGGTCGAATTCATCTGGTACAGAGGTTCTTTTCGAGGAAGGCATCCAACTCCACTTGCTCCAACAGAGACAGAGAATATACTTTTGACAACTTAGGCTCTGCTCCGGGGGTTAGCTCAATCACGTGATCCCATTTGCGGTACTCCGGTAGTATGTCAAAGTCCTCCTTAGCGAACATAGATCAAAACTCTGTGACATAGGCTGGTAGCGGAGTGGCAGTGGCCTGTGTTTCTGCACTGCGTCTAGCTCCTTCTGTGAGGCATTGAGATATTGTGGTCATGGCTTGGAGGTCGACTTGGTCAGCCTCTGGAAGGAGACGTGTAAGGAACAGTTGGTCTTCGAGCTCCCAACTCAAGTGGTGTGTTTGTGGAGGCTCCTCCTCTGGCTCTAGCTCTTCTTGGAGCAGGGGTGTGGGTCCGTCATGACAAGATTGGAGGGCTCGGAGTTCAATC
>Ga0153958_1000400_pt1 | contig 10986 bp, 9 predicted proteins | sample TSFL042MetaG_FD_104719 | JGI IMG/M metagenome (GOLD analysis project Ga0153958, IMG submission 104719) | Attine ant fungus gardens microbial communities from Florida, USA - TSFL042 MetaG | ecosystem: Host-associated > Fungi > Mycelium > Unclassified | place: USA: Florida, Wekiwa Springs... | reverse complement strand
ATTCATCTTTGTTCTGGGTGGACCACCTTATCCAGACTCTATCTGACGAGAAGATGATGGAGGCAGTGAGATTTGTCATTTACGAGAAGCTACTGTTCTGGTTGGAGGTCATGAGCTTGACAGGTAATGTCTACGAGGCATATTTGATTCTGAAAAAGGCATTGTCATGGAAGGTATGTCTCCGGGTCATTTCTCTGTGATACATCTGATATTCGCGGGCCAGTCTCTCACCCGTGATGATGAGCTGACATTGTTTATCAATGACGCTCTCCGATTTGTTTCAGCATTCTTCATCCCAATCTCTCAGCGCGCCCCACATGTTTACCTCTCAACACTCCCCTTCGCACCTGAGCAATCTCATGTTGCCAAGAAGTTCTGTCCGAGAGTTCCCAACACTCTTGTGATCACTCAAGGGAAACCCAGTCAATGGCCAATGGTGGTATTCACTGCAGAGCACCACAATACTGCTGTGCGGGATGTGGTCTTCTCGCTGGATGAAAGCACCTTTGCTTCCATAACATTCCAAACTATGTATGTCTACGATTCTGAAACGGGTCATCGTATTTCAGATCCATTTGAGCTGTCTAATTATGGGGAGGTATATAATGCCTGCTTCAGTCCTGATGGGAAACGTATCCTACTCGGATTTCGCTCTTGTGCAGTAGTCTGGGACATTGAGATGGGTGAGGAGCAATTTCAAATCAAGGGCTATGATTTCGCCTTCATTCATCACGATGGAAGAATTGTGTCGGCCTGTGAGGTAGATGGAGACTGGGACGGCTCTCAAAATGAAAGTGCATTTCGGATTCTGGTCCAGATTTGGGATGGTGGCAATGGTACACTAATATCCGACAGGCTGTTGGAGGTGAATGATGTTGCCAGCACCCGATTTTCCCCTGATGGACATTTTCTGGCCGTAGGAAGGAGACCTGAGGATGTCATTGAATTATGGGACTTGGAAGACGGCAAGGATCCTCGACGATTCTCTTATCCTCCTGGAAAATTGTCATTCCTCCGCTTCTCTCCAACCAGCGATGCTTTGATGGCTGCATTCAGGGAAAAACCTTGTGATATTTACCTTTGGAGATTGGACACACAGGAGATGGTATCCTTCAGCCATGATTTCAGCTATATGCTACATGTTGTCCTCACCAACTACCTATTCATCCGTCGAGATCTCACAGTGGAGATATGGGATGTGTCTACGACCGGCTCAAAAATGATCTGGGAGAAGCCTCAAGCCACTTCATATGTAAGGAGTATCTGTCCATCATGCGATGGCCACAGGCTTTTAGTTGGATATTATGATGGAAGTGTGAGGATGTGGGACGTGGACCTAGAGGATTCGACAGGAAATCGGGTTGGCAATATAGACACTCAAGATGATACTGATACGCGACGAGTCATTATAATCTCACCCTCTGGAAAGATGGCGGCTACAGAATCGCAGCAATCTCGCAACGTCCAATTACTGGATACAAACACTGGGGAAGTCATAGCGCATATAGGTGTCGAATACGAAGATGGCATGTCGATTGCATTTCCCCCAGATGACAAGCAGGCTGCGATTTTGTCCAAATCTCTCATCACCATATGCGATACAATGCACCCGGAGAAGCGTGTCTCACTCGACCCCTGGCCAAAAAAAGATGTCTGGTATTGGAGGGTCGCCTTCCAGGCATGTGACGACCTAGTTATATGTGGCATCTTCGGTGATGACTCAGGAATACTCCAAGTTTGGCATCGGCAGGATCCTGCAGGTTTCGAATGCATCTATTCTTTAGACTTCAATGTGAACAGAGACTCGTTCCCACGCCTGGCACCCGATGGCTTGACCGTCGTCATCACGTCTTCACCCTCCACGTGTTACTCATGGAATCACGACACTGCCCGGTTTGATTCTGTCCACTTTGACGATCAACTGCATATTTGCTGGAATGACTCACCTGCGTTTTCACCCGACGGTAAACTCTTCGCATGTTGGTCTGACGAAGACTCCCACGTCCGAGTCTGGGACACACCAACTCGCCAACTCGTTTCCAAGTTTCCAACGTCCGAGGTGTATGACACTGCCTTCTCACCTGCTCTGGTTGACCATTCCCTTGGTGATAGACTCGTTGCTCTTAGGTGCACACATGAGAGTGCAATTCGCCTCTTTAATGCCTATAATGGTCATCTGTACGGTCAAATTTTGGGTCAAGAAGATGGACTCCTGGCGTTCATACGAGATGGAACAGCGTTGGCATACTATTATTCCAACATTGGTTTGAGAACATGGGAAATACCAGACCTCACAGCTGAGCACCAACATTCCACCGATGGACATGAACTTATGATGCAAGGCATGATGGATGGATGGGTGATGGGTCAGGATGATGAGCCACTGTTTTGGGTTCCAGTCGAACACAGGAAAGATGTGTTTGTACCACCGTGCAGAGTGGTGATTAAAGCTCCTCAAATCTCAACAGTCCTAGATATGTCTAATTCAAGATTGGGCAGAAAGTGGACAGAATGCATTGACAAAGAATGGGTGAGAGATATTGAGAAAAAGGAGAAGGAGGTAGGAAAACTGTTGGAGTAAGCAACCAAGGTGGGCATTGTCTTCAGTTGAAGCACTTGAGGTGTTGAAATGAATAGGTGAATTAGAGAGAAGGACGACTTCCGCAGAGTTCGCTGCTCTACCCATGATTTTGCTCTCTTGGTCTCTCAAGACGTGGTTTCGTTTCAGAGTCTAAGAACACTCACTATTCCCTACATTTCCGGCTGCCACACCTCTATTGGTGTTGGAGTGAATGGTTACAACATGCTTTGGGTTCAACTGCAAGCAGGGGGTGGAATGCAGAGTAACACCGACAAATTGTGCTTGCTGATTCCCTTCACCTCAGCTCTGAATACTTGGCAGAGTCGCAACCTCCCGACGCGGGACACGGACTCCTTGGCCATCGGAGAAATTGTGCATTTTCAACTGTATCGTTCGACAAGACCTCTGCTAGGCCACTCCATCAAATGCTCGCACTACCACCAGACGACATTACACGTCGATTGAAGAAGCCTGAATTTTATCTCTCGACAACGATAACGATACGAATAGAAATGACTTCTCTGATAACACATGAATCTCATTCCGACTATCAACACACAAGTATTTTGACTCATTCCAATTTAACAACCACTACAACCCGACAACAATCCCCTGACTTTGTCCTCCAACAACCTCGAAAAAAATTGTTATTGTCGATTTCACAGTTCTCTGATACCGCCGTGGCGGTCACGACTCACGCGTGGTCATGTCTCAGTCATCTGTAAAAGATCATTAACTTATAGTTGGCGTAGACTTTGCGTTTGATCGTCTCTATACTGCTGTCGCAGTGAAGCTAAACAAAAACGTCAATGTATCAGACATCTTCTGTGTTTTGTAGAGAAGCTACTAGCGATCAAGCTCGACTAAACCGGCTGAATCTGACAGCATACAAATTTTGGATATTGGAAATACAGTAATCGAGATATCGTTGGTATCGCAATTTCTTTCCTGTCTGGCATCCACTTGAGAAACATATGTTATTGATATGCCTCTGGAGCTATCATCATCTCCGTCGACGTCTTTGAAGCCTGATGAATCAAGGGGATCACCCTTCCACATTTAAATTTTGCCGTCCTTGCCACCTGTTACTATGACTTGATTCCTACATTATGCGGCTCAATCAATACGAAAAGAAAAAAAACTGATGGACAAGCTCACCTCGTTGTTGGGTAATATTGAGCGAATGATACCAGTGTGACAATTTTTCCAGAGTGAATGAAGGACCCAATTTCCTATCAACTTTGTAGGAGATTTAGGCCTCGATAATGTTGTAAAGTGAAGCAGTTTCATTTTCCTTTATGTGTCTCCAAGCTCTCATGTTCTTTTTTCTTTGATTGATTATCTAATTGACACTTAGTAGTCGTGCCAAAACTTGGGAACCTCAGTTCAGTGTTTACAGGAACTGAGACTTTTGTCTGACAGCTTCCGTCAATCTCCGTCTGCAATAAAAGATAAACCAGGTGGGGTAATGAATGCTGCATCTCCCCTAGGAAATGTAGTAATGCCAATGAATGGGAAGCAAAGCTTACTTGTTAGATCCCACATACAATCTCAAACCCTCTTGGCGAGGTAGGCATGTAATGAGATAGTCCGTTACCCAAGTCCGAGACTGGGTAAGGACTGAAGGAGAGCGAATGTCGGATGACAGCAACCGGTCGAGCTTGGAAGAATCAGAGACAATGATGAATTGATCTCAAGTAAGACAGCAAACCTCATCCGACCAGAGACTGAATGTTTCCATGTCACCAAAAGCCCATACCCCATATGATGATGCGTTAGCACTTGAGCAGTACCAACCTGCCCGGGAGATGCTAGTGCCCCACGAACGGACGTGTAACATCGCTTCGTCCTCGTCTGTTTCTGTTGGATTTGAAATGGTGAGGAGACCATCTGATGAACCTGAGAGGATGAGAGACCATGACACCCCGGGATGAAACGATATGGTTGTAATGTCATCAGAATGGGTTGAGGAGTGTTTATAGGGAGGAGCTATTGGTTGGCGAGGATCCCTGAGAGAGATTTAGGAATATTGTACACCTGGGAATAGAGAGCCAGAGCAGACGGTACCAATATAGAATGAATGGGTCATCATCCCCAAGTTCTGACCCAGCGACTACAAGATGAAGCATCACAACAAAGGACCCCTCTTGAAACGTCTTTCGGATTTGTTACTAGAGGCTGCAGGTTTCGGACCACCATCTTTCCTGCTGGTTGGGATCAAGAAGCAGAGGATAGAGAAGTCGAAAGAAGATCATATGGCTTAGTTACAGAAACGGACAAAGGAGTTTGCGGCTTAAGACAGGTAATTTTTCCTTTCCACCCACTACAGCCAATACCGATTCTGCTACTTTCCAGCAAAAAATTGCGGTAAAAAAGCAAGAACATTACAACGAAGAGCTTCAAGAGCACGCTCGAATTCTCTCCTTCTCTTCTGACTGTATATTCGAATTCCCTCTGTCAATTTATCTATTACAACTGTTGAACCATGCGAGACGATAACTATCGATAAGTAATCATTTCTGTCCATCGCCGTCATCCTTCGTTGCAGCCTTCAACCTTGGTATTGTCTCGATTGGTTGTTCCTCGTCAGGGCTACGCGACTGCTCGCGCTTGACAATGTAGGAGGGCAATTCGGGACCAAGAACACGGCCTCTCTGTTCTTCCGCTGAATGAAAAACTTGAGATTCAAATTTCTAGTTCAAGGAAGCGAGAAATACGTGTTGAATACCAGAAGTACGTGATGAGGCCCGCAATGATGATGACAAAAGAGATGAAATACAACCAGTACGAGTGAATGCTTGAACCAGCAATGTCGGACTTTTCTCTCCTGAAAGTCTATGTCACTTATGTAGAGGAATAAACCTAGAGGGTAAAAATCAGTTAATCATGTGGACATATGTCGGGAAATTTAATAAACCCACCAAAAAGCAAGCCAAAGAAGTCGCTCGAGAGTAAGCTAAGGTTGAAAAATGCAGAGACAAGACGGTAAAGCATGGGGGCAATCATGTAAAGGATAACCATTGCAGCAGTGTAAGCCATCAACAGGCCAACTATGTTATGATATCGGTATGAAATCCAAAAAAAACAGTCTCATAGATGGCTCACTTATTCCTCTGTTCCACGGCGCTTGCTTCATGTCCCGCCACTCTATCCCAGAGGCCTGGATGCCATTGATAATGAATCCCCACATCCCTAGTTGCCCAGCAACTTCGTAGAGAGGTCTCTTCCTGACGAAGAATTCTTCCGTTGCGTTGGCTGAGATCATGTCCATCAAAAAATTCGGAACGTTGAAAATCGGGTCAAACATACTGAAGCCATAAAGTGTCGCACCAGCAATCATGAGTCCATCTCCCTTTGCTCTATCCAATGCAGGATAGTTTTTATCAGTCATAAAATCAGAAACAACAAGTAATCCAAGACCGCCAATGCAGATCAAAATCCCCTGACGGATCGTTTATCCTGCACAGTCAGGAACATCAGAGCGATGCGCACGAGAATTTGTGTCCAATGATATTTTGGCCTCAAGTAAATCCATGGAACCAGCATGCATATGGGTATATAGCCCAGCTTTCCTAGACCTCAGTATCTGAAGGTGAAGACAATATAGGACGACGCACGCATCGAGAAGCATGCATGATAATAGATCCGTGTATTGGTATGCCTGGAGTTCCGTTGGTTCATCAGTGATTTATCGATTCCAAATGAAGCCACGCACTCTAACCACGAGAAAATTACCTTCCACATCACAAGCGCCCAAGATGATATCTGAAGTCTCGTTACATGATTGTCAGTGGTTTTGGCTAGACAGACGTACATCTTCATCCATCATAGAGAATAACCTTTTCCCATCCCTTGAACCCATCTGGTGGAGAGAAAGTATATCAATAGCTGGAATATCATAAAAGAAGAGCTTACATTGATATATTGTATAAAGAGTATATATAAGGAAGAGAGTGAAGTATCTGAAAGATAGTGGGTTCTCTGCCTGGATCAGAAAACAAAACTCACAAGAAAAAACCTTGCGTGGTCGACAATGTCCATCCACGATTAACCAGTTCCGTCGTTGTCACATTTGTGCAAGTAATACATGGTGATAAGGTCCAGATACTTTTCTATTGTTTCTCAACTCAGAAGATGGGAAACTCCATGGGTTATGACAGAGTATGGTGATGGTGTTTCTCTGAGTCTACTCTATGGTCTTGATGCCAATTCTATGCCAGAAGATATCATTCTACCTTGTCAATACAAATGATTCGCCCAGCAATTTGTAACATTTTACTTCAACCTGATCCTTAGCTGTTTCCAATTATCTTACTAACCTACACCTGTTACAAGTCCAAGCATGCTCACTTCCATGTTTTTCTGATTATTGCACTCGCCCGCTCCGCAAGGGCATAACCCGGCGCTTGGGTATGTCCACTTGGAGTATTCGGCTTGAGCAACATGAATAAAGCTAATCGAGTAACCGTAGACAAATATGCCCACCAGGACTGAGAGATCAATGACTCGTAGTCCATTGGTTCCCTTCACTCGATGATCGGGATCAACGACACCCCAATTCGCCCCTCGTGGCGACATCCCGGCAGAGCCCACACTATGTAAGTAAGGAACTACTGTTGAGTGGATGAACGAGTTCAGCTCTTCGTCTGTTGTCAAATTGCTAGGGGGAGACAGAGATCCAAATATGGAACCCTCGAATACTGGTGCTGAAAGTAATTTTCGTGCACTCCTGAGAGCTTCCCGCATGATTGCGAGGTCAGCAGGCTCAGAAAGCATGTTGACATCAATAATTGGATGGGCAAAGGGATCTGAGCTAGCAAGGGTAATGGCGCCACCTGTGATGATCAATGTTAGAGTTAACTTAGGCGCAATGTTGTATCCATACGCGAGGTGGGATGAAGATTGATTAATTGGATTTGAAGGGTAGGGACCACAGCTAAAGATGGTTTGTTTTTAGTAGTACATCTCTTTAGAGAAAATACGGACAGTTCGGAGATACAGGAATCAATACATCAGCTGTAGGCGTTGAAGTACTTATCTGCGTGGAGTAGATTTCAATGTGTGGGGAACCAGGTCCTGGAGATGGATCAGAAAACCCATATTCGCTGAAAGGAGGAGCGTCGTCTGGGAGGCGGATCCACATGATCTGATTCTTCAAGCGTCCTGGCATCGTGAGCGGTCCTGTACGTGTTGCGTTCCACTCGGATAGTGCAGTATCCAGATCAAAACTGTGTATTTATATCAATTCATATTATTCAGAAAAAAACTTAAGACCGACAGACTCAGTATTTGGAAGCGTGGTTCGGAAGAGACAGAGGCACTTTTGTTGATCAGAGAAGTTCTTTCCTACACTGGGGTTGTTGACTAGTGTCTTGATGCCAATAGCTTCTAGCTCAGTGCTATTCCCGATGCCAGAGTTCAACAGGATCTGTGGTGAACCGATAGATCCTCCTGCTAAGATCACCTCTTTCCTCGCCACGAGCTTTTTTCTTGTACTCTGTCCATCAGCTGCAAACTCGATCCCATGGAAATCCTTGTCGTTCCCTATTGGCAGGACACGAGTCACATATGTGTTGAGAAGAACGTGGAGGTTATCTTTGCTCATCTCCACGTATGCAGTGGCAGAGCTGCTCCTTTCAGCATGACTATCCACAGAGAATAAATTCCATGCTAGAAGGGATGAAATTGTCAGTTGATATATTTATGACTATGATAATCATATTGCTCACAAATTCCAATTGGCCTTCCGTCGTTCATGTCCAACAGAAATGGGAACTCTTCTGGGATTTCTTCCGTCACTTGAAGAAACATATCATTGATGGAGTGATCTCGGAACTCGGATGTTAAAAACAGCTTTCCATCACTACCGTAGAGAGAAGGGTCTATATGTCCTTGCTCTGTCTGGTTTTCAGAGTCTCGAACTAGTTTTTCTGCCTATTTTTTTTCTTAAGGTTCAGAAGTAATGAACTTTGAGTAAACGGTAGACAGACTTTCAGCATGTAAGGCATCATATTATCCCATTTTAAGCCATCATCTTCCACTATCTCAGCCCATCTATCCCAGTCGTCCTTCGATCCCCGTGTATACACCATCCCATCTGCAGCATAGTTAATGATATGGGATGGTGCTGATGACTCAACACCTACTGTGTGAACTGCAGCCACCTAGCATCCGTGCCCTTGAATACTGGGCAGGTAGCCCATTTGGACTTGGAGTTGTAGTATAATTCCAGTCCGCAGGGGTATTCTGCAACTGACCGAGAAGCCCCGGGACGACTGTTGCAAAAAAGTCTCTGTTCCTTAATATCACTCAGAATGAGAGTAAGATATCGGGAGTATGATGACAACCTACGAGGGGCCTGCTTCAATAACCAAAATTTTCCAATCTGGATTTTCTGCAAGTCGAGATGCAACAACACTGCCTCCAACGCCACCTGTACGGTTTCTTGAGACAATAGATTCGAATCCAAAGTTTTCTATCAGCTTTACCTCCCGCGACAATGAAATCATAAGCGACTCCTTGAGGAAGATCCTCTACGCTCTGGACCAACAAGGCGCCCAACGCAGTTTGGATGCTGTGGACTGTGAGTGCGATCGAGCTAAGCTTGATTGTAGATACCATATTGAAGTCAGGAACTTACATACATTTCGAACGGTCTGGTTATTTATGCGGCTCTCCGAATCCCCAGACACTACCATGGGCTACAGAAGATCTGTATTTTGAAGGGTTCGATCAAGTCAGACATCTCGTCTAGTTCTTCTCTACACACAGAGCCCGTTCAATCGCCTACCGCAAAAGAAATAGAGGACCTTCCATCAAATGTGTTCCCAGGGCATTCCGATTACCGACGATATCAAATGATACTTGCCCTTCCCAAGAACCCATCTCGTGATTCTGACTTCGAAGATGGTGGACGAGATCGCATCTACCATTTACACCCATTTATTAAAAGATGACGTGTACATTTTAGTGTACTATCTATAGCCCTAAAGATTATTGTGTCCTCCCCATCACTCTTATGGTACTACTCTACTTTTGGTATAAAAGGACTCGACCTCTTGAACAATTACGCATTTGCTTTCCTGCCTCTTACTGAGAATATACTACTAGATTGGCAAACTTGCAATGATGCCATCTTTGGTGCTGAGTGTTTTTGGACTTATCTCTTATTGTTCTTGTCAAGTCCTGGCTCCTGAGGGAATGATGGGTGCGACCTCAACTGCTCAAGTTGTGTCTCCCTCTGTGCTCACCCACTTGGTAATCAGTGTATTCAGAGAACTGAGAGATGATGTCTAGACAAGAGGAGCTGACTTAGTGGATAATAAAGCTAATATCATGAGTCACCTTGACCATGACTAAGAAATATAACATGAACTGGAATCGAACTCTAGACTGATAAAAACTTGTAGAATAAATAGAGACAAACAGTGCAAGAATGTATAAGTAGTGTAGCAGAATGAAGCGAGAACTCCATCAAGTTCTCTTCTAACCCTGAAGAGCTCTCTTGATCCTAACCCAGGATTAAGATCTTAAGTCAGTTGCTGACAGAAGAACTCGATAACCACATCCTAGGGCTTAGTTTGCTTCGAACCTTGCCCACAAATCACTTTGATCATTTTATCAACCCTCAGCCAACAATCATTGTGATCATTAGCTACCTCCATATATAGCTGGGCCCTTGGCTTAAGGGGACTTCTCAGTCAGTTAGGGACTGAGGGAGGAAATTGTACACCAAGTTCAGGTGTATAGTTGAGTCCTGACCTACCAATTGAACCTGGTAGTTACATTTTCATTCTATAAACCTTGTGCTGCAGTCCATTGTGACTGGTACACACAGAGAAGTGACAGTTATCTCCTAAAGAGCTGTCTAGAGTAGAGATCCTCCCTGTTGAGATGATAGTGTAATCCTAGTATTAGGGCAGTAGTCAGTAGGGAAGTAGACACCTGGCTAGGTAAAGATCTTGCACCCCAGCAGATGTAACAGTAAATAGCAGGACTCAACATTATATCTGTACCCATCTTGAGACGTTATCATTATGTCTCAAGAACAATACCAATCCCTGATAAGCAACTTGCTCAAAGAAAAGCATGCCCTCACTAAATTAAGGACAGAAATTAAGGGAAGTGTCACAAACTTCATTCAGTCATATCTCCACCAAATCTTTGACGATTCCCACGGTCTTAAAGCCAGCTTAAAGCCCTTGAGAAGACCTTTCGATCAATGCCAGTTATGTCTTGAGGCAATCAATAATGGTTGAGATATTAAGCAGATCAACTGGTAACTACTATCACAAATGGTTACTTACTTGATTTGTGATTTGAGAAAAGAGTTCTTCAAGAGAGTTCAAGCAAGGTTTAGATAATAACAAGAGATGTTGTTAAGTCTGAGGTCTAATCCTCAGACT
>Ga0153958_1000399_pt1 | contig 10999 bp, 19 predicted proteins | sample TSFL042MetaG_FD_104719 | JGI IMG/M metagenome (GOLD analysis project Ga0153958, IMG submission 104719) | Attine ant fungus gardens microbial communities from Florida, USA - TSFL042 MetaG | ecosystem: Host-associated > Fungi > Mycelium > Unclassified | place: USA: Florida, Wekiwa Springs... | reverse complement strand
ATCGCGACTGGATCATTTGGTACAGTTTATCGATGTACCATCGAGTCCGGCATAGGCGAAACGGAGGTCAATCCAACCAGCCGAGTGCACGAGCGTGGCGTTTGATATTCAGCACCACAGGTCGCAGTGAAGGTGTTCACAATTGATCCTAGAAGAAAAATGGACAAACTAACAAATGTCATCCTTCTAAATCAACTGCCTCCTGTTTGAACCTCACATGAGCTATACAGGCGATGCTTCGGGAACTAAAGGTGTGGCTTAAACTGAAGCACTCGACTATCGTGCCATTACTTGGTACTGCACGTATCGGCGAATCTCCGTCGCTGGCTCTTGTTTCTGAGTGGATGCCTTCTGGGAAATTATCTGACTATCTCAAGGAGCATGCAACAACAATCACCCTTGCCGCTAGGATTAAATTGGTGAGTTCCTTGTTCATCCAAATCACATCAGCAAGTCGAACCATTTATTGATCCTTGTGCTAATAGGCTGAGGGCATCGCTGAGGGCCTCATATATCGTTTGTCGATGTCTATTATGTTGTCATTTGTGTCTCTAATACCTACCTAGTTCATTCGAAGGACGTGATTCATGGAGATCTTCACCCCGTATGCACTACTCCCTTTTTGTGAATGTTGCGCTCATTCCTATGCTTCAGGGAAATGTGCTCATAGATGACTCCGGGAATCCGCGCCTCACAGATTTCGGTCTCGCGACAGTTGCAGAGGACAAAGTGTTGCACTGGACCATGTCGACTGTGACACGCAATTTCGATGCTCGATGGCGTGCGCCTGAAGTCATCGGAATCGACTTGGACGTTGATCCGGAAAGACCAACTTTCAAGAGCGACATCTATTCTTTTGGTAGTGTGATGTTCTTTGTACGATCTTTTACTCTTGGAAACTCTCTATTCTAAACGTTCTTCTACCAGATCGTCTCTGGGGATGTACTATGGAAGGAGAAGCGCTCGAGTCAAATTTGCATCGCACTCTCGCAAAAAAAGGCCCCTACACGTCCCGACAACATCATTGACTACCACTGGGCCTTGATTCAACAATGCTGGTCTTGGACACCGGGGGATCGCCCTGAAGCTACGATCGTACTACAATTCATTGGAAATCATCGGGAGGGAACTTCATCAGCTGCTTATAACGCTTGGAGTGGGGCAACGTTGTCCCTGAGGTGTCGGGCGGGTGCTGAGTGACAAGATATTGTCGCTGATTTTCGCACAGGGTAATGCTTATCGACGCTCACTTTCTTTAATTGCTCACGATAATAGCAGTATTCCTACCAAACATATTGTCCTCTTCGATGAGACCGTGAGTGGCAAAAGCTCGGTAGTCTATCTTTTTTTTTTTTTTTTTTTGAAGTGATGCCCGACGAATGGAGAAAGCAATTGCCAAATGGGGCTTCTTTTTACTTATCTAGATATACTCTTTGTAATAATATTGGTTACAATTTCTCAGCCTGGACTAAGTCCGCGTTTCGGCATTCGACCACGCCGGACCGAGTGCACCAACCTTGCGTGACGTCAGCTAGTGGCAGTCTCTGCTTGTGGTTGAGCGGTTGAGCTGAAACTGCACCTGTTACGGTGTCCTTCTTCTTTGGTGTCTCTTTAGCAGAGAAGCTACTCTCCATGTAAAGAAAAAGAAATTTTGTTCGTGTATGGCCAGAGTTGTTGCCTCCTTGTGTCTGCAACAAATTGTTCTCTAGTGCACGTGCTCTAGGACCGTGACACCACTGAAATTCGTGTACTTCACCCACGAAATGCGTTCAGTTACCAGGATTCCGTTCACTGACCTCCGTCACTTGCTTCACAGCCCCCTAGATTGTTACCCGTGACAACTGGTCCACCCCTCAAAAGGCTACTCGTAGTATGCTATTGCGCGAACACTTAGAGTCATACTAGCACTGCGCAGCGGCCGGCGGGAACGGCGGGCTGGTGGTAACTTAACTCACCAGGGCACCTTGCCCTTTTGACTAGATTGTGCCCCTCATAGAGTTACGCTTTAGGTCTTAATCACAACCTTAATGGATTCAAAAAAGTTGTGTATGTGCACTTGTGTTGTCATGTGATATACGGTGTCGATCTTGCACCTCACCATGAGCTCCCGACGCCAACTCGTTCTGTACAGCGACCTAGATCATTCTGAGTAAACCAATAGCGCTATCAGCTCAGCAGCAGCAGTCCGTCCACCGGGTCCGCGACCGTCTCAAACACGCAAGAGGTCCAATCAGAAGACCCCGCGCTCTCGAAACACTGGCCACTGGGACGACACAGGAGGCCTCGCCAGTCAGATAGACTACGACGTTGGCGATACGCAGGCCGAGGACGGTGAAATCGGAGAGGAGAGCCGGGAGCTCACGCATGAAGAAATGTGGGACGACTCTGCGCTCATCGACGCCTGGAACTCTGCGACGGCCAAATATGAGTTGCCAATGTGCAACGCGTAAATGCAGCCGATAGACTTGCGTTAGGTATGCTCGTGCTAGTGTCGAAAGGATAGCATATCTTATCGAGACATATATTGCAACAGCCTTCTATTATCCAGTCCGAATCTGTGTCATCACTGGTGTGATTGACCTGCTGAACATGTCCAGTGATAGGTTGTGATGATGGCCCTGCTTGGCCTCCCTAAAATGTCTGTGTGTGCACAGTAGGACCTTGCGAAGAAGGACCGGGGACCCGAGCCACAGACTTTCCTGCTCGAGGACAGCGTGTCCCTAGATGTGTCCGCATCTGGTCAGAACAAAGGCACGCACACAAGGGACTGAAGCTCGCCTTGGGCACACGCTTGACATATACTTCCACAACTTCGTGAAACGAACGCGATGGAGTCTTTTTGCAGTCCTTCTTTCGACGAAACATAGAGCGAGATTCGCATCGCTGTCCAGCTCAACGGGGGGAGAGAGTTCATCAGGAGTAGAGGTCCGCATAGGTTCTTCTCGTTGTTTGCCTTTATCATCGCCGCGGTTGGCTACTCCAGGGGCAGCAGTCTCGGAATGCTGATGGTTCATCGTGTTGTGGTGACAGTGCAAGAAAGTTAAGACAAAAACTCACATTAACATGGTCGTGTTCCCCGCTGTGATATCCAGCTCTTGATTTCCCTTTTGAGGTTGGTTCGGTTGGTTCGCTACGTGCGAGAGCGTGTAAGGGAGAGTTCAATAGAGCACGATGTAAGGAGAAACCATGCTTGATGCGTCTGAACTTGAAGCGGCGCATGGGTGTGGGACTGGGCGGTGATGAAGGAAGAGAGGGGTGGGAAGACTAGCGGTACTGATGATCAGTACTACTTGCACGATAATACACAAGCTTACCGTGAAAAGGCGGTTTTGTATGGATTATCCTGTCCATCAACATCATTTACCGCCGACTGCCCAAGAGGGTCGGTCACGTCAAGCTGAGCCAACATGGCTGATGCTGGCAATAATAGAGACGTGGCGGGCAGAATGAGGGAGGCGCTGGGAGGCGGCGGGACGCTCAAATGATGTAAGATCATCATGGCGGGCAGACAGACTTCCCGGGAGTTGCCGACCAGCTACACGCAGACGGACTGACAAACAGACCGGTACGCGGACTTTTTTCGCCGAGTCTTGTGCAGACTTCACGCACCGGTTAAATCCCACACATTCTGCGGGATGCTAACAATACGCCCGCTTTCTGTTGCTTTTGCGCGAAAAGGCGTCACAGTGCAGGTAGCACTTGCGTCTACAGCTGTGGATGTCGACGCTTCGCAGTCATCCCAAGTACCCGTATCGAAGACGCAGTCCTGGCCAGTGAAAACCCGTCGCCCCAGAATTTCATTGCGGCAGCCTCGCGAATGGAATCGGCCTCTCGCATTCGGCGTCCTTCCTGCGTTTGACGAAGCACTCAAGGTCATCAAAGAGGACTCTATAGCACTCAAGGGAGAAGCCAATGCTTTACGGGGGACCATTGCACGCGTAAAGGATGAACTCCAGCCTGACAAAGATGCGTTACAGTCCCTAGAAGAGAAGCTGAAGATTCTAGAGGTGCAGAGCGAGATCAATTTCCCTCAAGTAAGATGGAAATGTGCCAACGGAATGGGTAAGCAAGCTGGGGACTTGAAGTCGCGTTATGCTCACCCTACCCCAGCGGACATGTCCAAAGCCGTCGATAGGCACCTTGTGGAGCAGCGGTGGAGGAAGGAGGGTGCGTTGGACTTGCTGGTAAGTGTTGATCAACCTCGTTGGCAATGACCTTTACATTCTTTGGTGTAGATGGAACGCATCCATCAAATGAAGGTTGTGCCAGATGTCTTGAACGATATCCGTCCCTCTTTGGACCTCCGAGTCAACTTCCCAAAAATAAGGTCGAATAGAAGGTCTGAGGACGCTGTTTCAAAAGCCATATACGAGCACGTAGAGCCAGGAGTCTTTCTTCTTCCGGAGCAGGTGCGCGGTACAGTCATATGTGTGTTTATTTATCTCATGATTCACCAGACTGTAGAGCCTCCTAAACTATTTACTACTGTCTTTCATCCAGAGGAACGGCTGTACACGCTTCTGATGATCGATCCCGGTCAGTATGTTGCAGTTCAAAGCGGACGGCACTGATGCCAGTAATACAGATTTTCCTGACGAGGTCAACCAAACATTCCAGACATACCTGCACTGGCTTCAGTGAGCAGATAGATTCCCCATTACACTGAAGAATCTCGACTGATATGCATCCAGACCAAACATATCTCTTTCGAGCCTTTCGCCTTCCCCTGTGCCAAACCTGAACACTCACACTGCCTACATACCTCCGCACCCACAACGTGGTACTGCATACCACCGCTATACCATTCTTCTCCTCCCCCAACAGTCTCGTATATCCGTCCCGATAATTGCAAAAGACAAGCGTGCAGGCTTTGATGTCAGGGCATTTATGCAGCAGCACGGGTTGAACGGGAGTGCTGGTGGCGGTGCGCATATGTGGCGAGAGGTTTGGAGCGAAGGAGTACAGGCGGTGTACAAGGACATACTTAGTGAGTCGGTGCAAAGTTTCTTTCACACATTGAGCTCATACGGTTGCAGAAACTGCGGAGCCAAAGTTCGGCAGGATGCCTAAAGCAGACAGGTATTGGGAATTCAGGGGTAAGAAGCGATATGTGTGAGTTGTTTCTGGTATGGAAACCACTGTCTGGTAGCTCTATCGCATCGACCTGAGTTATAGCTATGGTATCAATGCAATTAATTGTGCACCGTTTTCATTACCATTTCTTTAGGGTGAATCGATGAAAATCATCGACGCATTCTGGGGCTTGCGTACACCGTTTGTTTTGCAAAAGTAGGATTATTTCACTTTGTCCAGCAGAACCCTTGTTTGTACGACATGCCATGAACGCATCAATCATCTCCAGACCGTGCGCGAAACGACGCATACTTCGTATGTAAATAAACGCCAGCGTTTAAAATCAATTCCATCAACGCACAATAACAACAGCGAGTACGATGTCAGAATATAGTGGCTAGTGCTCCAAAGTCATCTTGGCTTGAATCCGGACCAAACAACCTCCCTCCCGGGCCATTTTTGCCAAACGTGAAGCCCACCCAGACACCACGGGCTTCTGGCTCCTCCTTTTCCTTCACTTTCTCCACATTCCGCTGCTTGCTTTTTACTTCAGCATACTTGGCCATGTCTTCCGCAGAAGTGAAATCATCATAATATCCAGTGTCGATTTCCGAATCCAGAGCAGGCACGAACGGTGCACGCGTCGAGCGGAGGTCCTCCCACTTTACCACGCCGTCAAAGAAGGGGTGGCTTATCACCTGGTTGAGAGTGGAGTATCGGACGCTCGAATGGGAGATTAGCCTGGGTAGGTTACAAGATGTCATGATCGCCCAACAGCATGACAGCGAATCACATACCTCGTTACAGCGTCCCAAGCGATATCCGTCAAGTTGAATATCAAGTCTTCGGGTTTGTCATACTCTGGCCTTCTCAGTACCTTGGTCCAGTTCTTCAGGTTTGTCCATGTCTCCTCTGGCGTGCCGCCGCTGAAAGGCGGGAAACCAGAAAGGAACTCAAAGAGTATGCAACCTAGCGACCAATAGTCAACTGAATATGTATATGGCTTGCCCCTCAGGACCTCAGGAGCCATGTAATCAGGTGAGCCAACTATAGAGTCTGCATATCGCGGGTCTTCAGCGCGGATAGATTTGTACATGGAGCGACGTTCCAGTGTGGAGCGATATACGACTTGGACGTCTTTCACTTTGTCGAGCTGAGTCTTGTGAGGGTGCAGTAGGCGAAGTCAAGCCGGACATTTACCTTTAGCTTCATTGATTCGATGCGTTTTGGATTGAGGGCTCCTGTGGCAAGGCCAAAATCAGTCAGTTTAACGTGGCCAGTACCGTCCACAAGGAAATTCTGTGAGCGGTATCAGCGCTATGGAGGTCATACATGCGGAAATGGGTCACCTCCGGCTTCAAATCACGATGAATGTAACCCAGCTTGTGAAGCTCGTTGACAGCGACAAACATCTCTGAAATATAGAACCTCGCGTGCTCTTCCTTGAGTACACCGGAGTTATTGAGTAGAGTACGAAAATCGCCTCCAGGAACATATTCCATTGCTAAATAAACGTGTTGTGTATCCTGGAATGCGTAAAGAAGTCTGACGAGCCAAGGCGTCTTTGTGGCAGTGAGGATGTCACGCTCTACCAGAACGTGCCGCACCTTACAATGCATCAGCTTCACGCCAAGTTTTCAGGGACAACAAACCTCGTCCATCTTGGACAATACACGTTTCTTCATCTTCTTGAGCGCACATATCTCTCCTGTGTCTTGTTTCCGTGCCAAGAATACTTCACCATAACCACCCTGCCCGACTTGTGCGATAATATGGAATTGATCTACCCTCAGCTTTGCTCTGCGCTTCCTCAGAATAACCCTTTCGCGCCCGCAGTACGACTTGAATTCTTTTGCGTACTCAGCGGACAGCAGCTGCCTTCTGTTAGTATCTGCGTCGAAGCGTGCCCTCCGTTCCTTCCTGGATGAGATATAGCCGAGGCACATAAAGTAATAGTCGAGGAAAACTGCCAGAAGCTTAGATGATGAGGTCGCAAGATCCTAACGTAGAATGCTCACAGAGTTGTGCAACAGTAGCCTTGCGCTTGACCTCAGCGCTCTGGAGCATCTCCCTCTCCCAGAGCTGGAATCCACCACCCCTCACGGTAGGTGCGTTGCGGGCAGTATCCATTGCGATATCGTCAGGCCATGGGTCGCCACCGGGCTTTGCAGTATCCATGTGGATGTCCCGCAGTCCCATTGTGATACACTTCGCGGTATCCATGTGTATATCTGAGTCTGGTCGCGGCAAAGGCACCGCCATGTAGAATAGATTTGAATCAGCGAAATCTCTGCTGATGGCTGAATCTGCTGATGATCGATGACACACAAGTTGACTTCTTAACCGTCCTTGGTACTTATTTGGACCTCGCGAACAGATACGGTCACATGACTGACCGCGCGCGTTTCTGCATACTAGTACGCGATCACTGGCAATCAACAGCAGGGTACCATGCAACTCATTCGTACCATCCCCATCGACCTTGCTTCAATTCTTGCAGAGCCAACTCCCACCGTCGACCTGCGCCTGCATGCATACGAAGTCTCCACATCTAACTTTCTCAGGGCGGTCACCAACTATGCGAACCGCGCAGTGGCAGAGATCACCAAGCACAGAAATGCCCAGGAGGCAGATAAGAAGCGCTTGATTGATAAGACCGCCTCAGTAAAGGCAGAAACTAATCAGTGCAAGGTGAAGGAGATTGATCTGCTGGCTGGTGCGTGGTCGTGCTATTCGTGATATAATGTGCAGCGACGCTTCATTTTCGTAGTAATGGAAAGGGAAAAAGAGGAGGTTCGAGAAGCCGAGACATCGATTGCTTCTCTGAAACGCCACCTTGCATCCATCCGCGAAACTTGTCAGTCTGTCGATTCAGAGATAGAGCAATATCGTGCTTTAACCGCCAATTTGAGACGAGGTAGGCGATACCCCTGCAGTTGATTGCCGACCCCGATGACACTTTTTGCAGAGAAAGATCGAGAGCGACAGACGCTAGAGATGCATGCAGCGCAAACTGGGCCTGAATTAGACACCTGCGAAACCCGCTTGCGGTGTCATATCGAGGGAATAGAGAATGACCGGCTCCTCATCCGATTTACACACATTGACAAGATGGACGTTGATCGCGAGTTCAGTTTTGTGCTTGACGTTGCATCCCGATCGAATCAAGGTATGATAAGTTTTATCTCCGGAATCCGTTTAACGAACGGCACCAGTGATAACGACCACACCACCATTGCCCAGTCTCCCCATATTAGTCAGTGTACTCAATGAGACAAGAGATATACTCCATTTTGTTAAGTTGATGCGGTTGGCATTCGCCCAGTTGGTAGAGCAGCGTTGAACGTCGAACGTTCAGGGGCGTCTTGTTGTGACGCATAGTACATATCTCACAGTTCCAGTGTGATAATTCCAACAAACCTATATACCCTCGTTATTCAATCATTGTCTTCTCCCCAACCCGTCCGATCTCTATAGACACCGGAACTTCCCAACTTCGTTTTGGCCCTGCTCTTGCGACCACCCAATTCCTTATACATCTCTCGCATCTCGACCTTACCTGGTCGGTTCTGTGCAAGCTCCTCTTGCCGCCATTGCTCCTCCTTGATGTCTTTCGGTGTTTGATAACCAGAAAGTGATGGTGAAGTGCGGCCTGAGCCTCGCAATGGTGACGATGGCGACGAGCGATTCGATACAGAATTAATGTACATTAGCCGCTGAGAACTTAGATCAACAACCCGTAATCACAAATGCGATATTGAAAGCAAACAACCCACCCAGTTCTGCTTTGACTCCCTCCTCGTCCACTTTCCAGGGGGAAGACTATCATCGTGGAAATTTTCTTTCCTATAATGCTGGAACCAAACTTAAGGCGCAAAACGTTAGCGTACGAGAGATTACTGGATCAGGTATGACTTGCTGTAGTTCAGCGTCTGGCTCTGGTTCCATTTCCTTGACACCCTCGCGCAGGTCGCAAGCTCTGTAATCTCAAGCCATCTAAAAATTTTCTGGGAAACTTGAGTTGGGAATGCCTTCAGTGGGTCGCTGGTGAAACCCCTTGGCAGCAATACATTCGCCGAGCGAGCAGGGCCTCTTCTAGAAGGTGATGCAGGACGAGATGAGGGGCGTGATGAGGGGCGTGAAGGTGCCCTCGACCTGACTGGTGTCCCTGGTAGTGAGAACTCAAGGAGATGTGAGTCATTAGCATGGAAATTGACGATCAGAAGACACACCACGCCAACAAGCTCGTCATCCGAGTCATTCTCCGGCTGAGACTGTCTAGAAGACGCCGAAAGTCCATTCAGATCATGTGTATGTGATTGAGATTTTAGCACGTCTTGTAGCAAACTCATTCTAGTGCTCGCGATATGGGTGAAAGCTATGAAGGGGCCATGAGGCAGGCGGATAGAAGGTGACTGATATACAGGCTGACAAAGCCGGAAATGATGTCATCTATAACACAGCCACATATTAAGGTGAGTCCAGACACTAAGTATACCGCCTACATAGTACTTTTTAAACCGACTTGAAAAGCTGCCACACACCCTTCGCATATCCCACGACCTCATCCGCACCCAACTTGCTCTCTCCAAATATGCGGTCCACGAACGTGATCGGCACCTCACCAACGGTGTATCCAAGTGCTCTCGCCCTCACCATCATCTCCATCTGGAACACATACCCCCTGGACTGTGTCAGCGTGATGATGTGCCTAAGAACGGGCAGCCTATATAGTCTACACCATCGTTAATTTTAGTCCGCTTTCTGGAACTATTCATGCACCTGAAACTTCCAGTTAGATCGCTGACCCCGGGGTTAAGTATCGTGGCAGCCAGGAAGTTTGCTCCTCGTGAAACAAGTTTGCGTTTCAGGTCCCAACCGTGGACGCCACCAGGCTCACCGCCAGTGATGTAAGGGGTCGAGGTTAAACGGTATCGCGTCCCTGTCACAATGTCAAGATTGTGTGCTTGTTGTAATCTGCAAGATATTAACCGAGAAAATTCGGGGAAACGACCAATATACCTGATGAATTGCGGGATGAATTTGGGCTGACCGCTAACATATTAGAGCTTGCATAAAGGGTGCTGGGGCACATACATGATGTGAGAAGTCAGCATCCATTATAATCACAAAGTCGCCAGTGCAGAAGTTGAGCCCATGAATGTATGCCGTCCTGACGAATTCAGGTAAATTTTCGTTATTGATGCTTGTTCAAGTACTTACCCAAGTCCAAGCTTCCCTGCCCGCGGTTTAAGAAGCTTGAGGACAATGAGTCGGGCTTGCGTTGATGGCGGCGACCATTCGGACTCACTATCTTGTCCTCGCCATACACCCTTGCCAGCTCAACGGCAATTTCCTGCGTTCCATCCGGGCTCGCATCATCTACTACAATGATCTCCCATGCAAGCTGACTGGTATCCTCAGTTTCTCTTTCAGCGTGCTAAGCAGCCAGTACGCACTGTTCCTCAAACACCTTCGCCAGTAGCCATACAATGATCGGGAGGTTCTTGCGCTCGTTGTAGGTTGGCAGGATGACGGAATACTTGTGGGTATTCAGGGTGTTGTATTGACCTTGCATGTTTAGCGAGACTGGGCTAGCAAAAGGGTTCATCAACTAGCAAGCGTGTGAGTTTCCAAACACTACAGAACTGTATAAATATTTGTCATATTGATGTACATACCACCCTCCTCATCATCATAATGGCCACCCTGTCATCATCGAGCCCACGCAACACCACGCGCTCAAATGTTGCTGTACTCAAGTCTCTACTTACAACCACGCTTCGTATCATGACCACCGATAATCGGATTTTCATCGGCTCTTTCATGGGCACCGATCAGCTTCTAAACATCATTCTCGTGAACACCGAGGAGTATATCCAGGGAAACGACTCCAGTCGCTTTGTCGGCCAGATCATGCTTCCTT
>Ga0153958_1000398_pt1 | contig 11016 bp, 10 predicted proteins | sample TSFL042MetaG_FD_104719 | JGI IMG/M metagenome (GOLD analysis project Ga0153958, IMG submission 104719) | Attine ant fungus gardens microbial communities from Florida, USA - TSFL042 MetaG | ecosystem: Host-associated > Fungi > Mycelium > Unclassified | place: USA: Florida, Wekiwa Springs... | reverse complement strand
TGATGAAGTAAATCAAATCAATAATGATGACAATATGGTATGTTGATTTTTGTATAATAAAACTATATGCTCACAAGTTATTAGATTCAAGATGCTATTGTTGCAGATAATCTCCCACCTTCTGTTCTTCAGCCTATACCTTATTTACCAGCTAAACAGCCATTCCTAGAGAACAATATTCACTATCTCAACTTGGGCATGTTGGCTATTATCTGTCCTTATTGTTATGCTCTTCACTTTGACTGTAAAAAGCTCACTTCCTCAAGGGTCAATTATCCAAAGTTTGGCATGTGCTGTCTACAAGGACAAATCCAACTACCTCCTTTTCAACTACTTACTGGAATTCTTCATAACTACTTGACTAGAGATGATTATTCCTCAAGAGAATTTCATAACAATATATGGCAGTATAATGCAGCATTTGCTATGACTTCAGTAGGAGTCAAAATCAACAACTCAGTCACTAGGCAATCAGGTCCCTACTATTTCAAAATCTAGGAAGAGCTTCATTATCTCACTGGTGCTCTTCTTCCTTATGGTGATCAAACTCTAATATATGCACAAATCTTGTCAGATGTGCTCTAGACAGTCCCTCAGTAATATGTTGGTGATTGATTATGTAGTAGGTCACCTGACTTGATGTACAATTCCCTATGGACTTGAAGTTGGCACTCTGTCACTTATAGTTGTCCACAGGTGATAGTTAGCTATTGTCTCTTTCAATAAAGTCACTTACAGTTGTCCACAGTGTTACTGAGTTGCTGGGACCTCACAGCTGTCACCACTGCCCAGGTTATAGGCCCTGGTCTCTAGCAACTTCAAAACACAAAATCAAAATGCAAATTCTACACTTATTTCTTGTCCAATTGCTTTGAAATTCAACACACTGGTGTACTGTTCTAAACAGTATCCACCATTCAAATTTCAGCCCAATGGTATCAAAATTGACTAAGAAATTTTGATCAAGATCTTCTCCTATCAACAATCTTGCCGTTTTCTCACCTGATTCTTGCATGATCCTCCTCAAACTTTGTGTGCAAATTCTCCTTTATACAGATAATCTAGTGTGCAAGAATTGCATTGATCGTACCACTAGACCTCTCGCAATCTATCACTTTTGCATATCAGAACAAACTTGCTGTTTCTCGCTTGTTCTTAATCCATTCAATCCACAACTTCGCAGGCCAAATTTGTGCATTACCAAGAGCATCTCTACACAGTTTTGTTTGAATTGCACAATGAGTTCCTCTGCTATAAGCAATTCAAATTTCTTCCTCAATATGTCTTCTGTTAAATCCACTGATTTTGCAAGAAATTCTTAAGCCAATCCTTCCTCACTATCCTCACCACTTCAGCTCAATGCTGACTTTCACTGGATTGCTGACACTGGTGCTACATCCCACATAACTCCTTACCACCACTGGTTTAAGTCATATACTCACTGTAGGACCCCTATCTGTCTTGCAAATAATATTGTCATCTACTCAGCTGGTATGGGGAATGTTGTCTTTGAACCTATAGTCAATGGAAAACAAGTCAGAGCAGTTAAGTTCTTTTTTTTTCTTTTTTTTTTTGTTCAAAAATTTATAACATAGTGCTCGATCACAGTCCACAGCAGACTATCTACAACAAGTAGTCTACATAAGCCTCAAGGATCAGATTGTCCTATCACAGGCAAGAGATACTATCAGTATCAAAGAAGAAATCTAACCTAAGAGGAGAGAGAACTAGATATAGATTGCTTGTAACCAATTTTCAAATAACATGTCCAAGTCAAGAGACCTATCATGCCTAGAATACAGAGTCAAATGAAACTGAGAGGGAGATGAGACTGAGAAACTATCTATAGCACACAGAAAAGAGAAACCAAGTAAAACACTCATGGAGGCTCAGGGGGCTCGATGGGTAGGCAATCCTGGGAAGGAAAAGCAAAGGTACTAGGATGCTCCTTCAGGAACTTAACAAAGTCCTTGACTGTTGGCACTAGGTCAGTCAAGGGAAAATAGGCAAACCAACAACAGTTGGCAAAGATATATCAATATATTTCTACCTGGCAATGACCACATAGACACTGGGTACACTCTGCAGAAAAAAGCACTATCTGAACTCCCCAATAGGAGCAAGATTAAGAATAGCTTAGGTTATCCTAGCACACAAGATGACCAACTTGCCAATAAATGGAAGCCAGCCCTCATCTTTAGTATAGGAGAGCTGGAGAAGGTTCTCAATACTACCTTTGAGAGGGAGGAAGTGACAACCTTGAGATGAAGGATGAGCAAAGAAAGTTCTTCATGTGTCGAGACAAGCAATAGCACTCTTAGATCAAAGAGCATCAAGTGAAGTAGCTAGATGGCATCTAGCAGCGATCTTGGTACTAGTAGTATCTTCATGTGCCAAGAAGTAAAGGGACCATTGAGCCTTGCTTGGGCAGTCCCAAAAGTGAATAGAACAATCAAGGTGATTGGTAAAGAAGCCCCTAAGGGCTCAGACAATAGCAAGGAAATGGACCTGGCCTGAATGAATAGAAGCATCAATTGCTCTCCTAGCTACAGTAAGAGAGTCAGTGATGATGACAATGCACTTGACATCAAAGGAAGTGGCCTTAATAACACTAAGTCAAATAGCAAACAACTCTGTATCTAGAGCTGTGGCTCATCTTGTAGGTGTCTTAGATGACAATACCTATTCTCCTAGTCTCCAGAAATGGGCAACTGAAACAGCCTATATGTTCCTGGGAGGAATGACACTTGCATCAGTGGTGACTACAAGTGTTGATAGATCAGAGGAGGTCTCATGACAAAGTCAGTCAAGAGTGTCAAACTGGACTTTGCAAGTGTGCCCATTGGAGTGGTCACAGGGATAGAAAGAGACATGATCAGGAAAGTTGTCCAACAACCTATATCCTGGGCATATCTTAGGGTGGAGTGAATTGAGGCGTTTTGTAAGATTAAGAAGTGATGCTTCAGTATCAAGAAAAGGGCTTCTCAACTGAGCACTCTGTGCATTAGTGAGAAGGGCAAGGGACTGTGGGTGGGGATGAGCACCCTTGGAGTTGTGAGCACTAAGAAGAGAGAATAGTGCATGCTAAGAAGGAAGTGTAGCAGCCCTAAGACAAGATTGCTTGGCCAGCTTCTTGAGATAGAAATAAATAGGAATAAGACCTGCTAGAGCCTTAATTCCACCAGTTGGAGAAGTGCAAAAAGCACCTAGAATCCAGAGAGTAGCCTTGCATTACATGGTTGCTAGAAGAGAAACCTGTGCCTTAGTAGGAGCTCTAGAAAAGTACTAGAGTCAAAAGCCATAAGTGGTGATGGAAACAACACAGGACTGATAGAGAAGTTGCTTTTGTAAAGGAAGGAGACCTCAAGAGGAGTTGCCAAGCATGCCCATTACCTTGATAGTAGTTAGTGCCTTAGTAGAATAGAACCAAATATATTCCTTGAAGAAGAGCCATTGATCAAAATAAAAGCCCAAGTATCGCCAGTAAGTTTTGGGTTTGAGGATAGGAGCGCCAATTGCTGAGAGATCCAGCTCTGGGTTGAAGTCATTATGTACTCTAGAAAAGTGAAAGATTTCTAACTTGTCATGCTCTATGACCAAGCCAAAGAATACCATTAAGTCTGAAATTATACTATAACTACTAGATGTCATATGACAGAAAATAATAATTTAATAAAAATAATTCCTTTTATATATTATTTATTACTAAAATTCACTCCTGAACTCCTATTGTCTACTCCTATAAGATCATAATGTAGACTAGTTATTTGTACTCCTCCTATTCCAGATATAGTATAAGTACTCCATTAGTTACACCCTAGTTCCTTAGTTCGTAGATTAATATCTCTTATGTATTCTATCTTCACTTCCATCAATCTATATACCATTCCTCTCCTAAACTTCTGGCAACAATTCTGTCCTCCTGAAATATACAACCACATGCGACAGCAGATCAAGGCATAGTGCACAAGCTGAGGCCAAGGTTGTTTCCTAGTTTTGTTGTCAATCTCCTTTTTCCTCAGAATAATCCTGTTCTATTCCAGGTTATTTCATCTCTGCTCCACACGTTCATGACAGTAGATAATATGCTAGTAGGGACAAAAACAGAGAAAGGGCATGATGAAATTGTGGAAAAAGTACTAAGGAGACTAGAAAAGAATGACTTATATGTCACACCAGAGAAGTGTATATGGAAAGTAAAGAAGATAAAATTCTTAGGGGTCGTTATAGGATCTAACAGAATAGAGATAGAGAAGGAGAAAATAGATAGAGTACTTAGTTGGCCAGAGCCCAAGAATATAAAAGACATCAGGAAATTTCTAGGCCTTGCAGATTATTACAGGAGATTTATTAAAGATTTTGCTCAAACAGCTAGGCCAGTGAATATGCTAACAAGAAAGAATATGAAATGACAGTAGGGACAGGAGCAACAGCAAGCATTTAATGAGCTTAAACAGATTTTCACAACAAAACTAGTGTTAGCAGCCCTAGACTTAGACAAAGAGTTTAGGATAGAGACAAATGCCTCAAACTATACAACTGAAGGAGTATTATCCATGAAGTGCTCTGATGAACTATAGAGACTAGTGGCTTTCATCTCCAAACCTCTAAGCAATACAAAGAGAAACTACAAGATTTATGATAAAAAGATGTTAGTAATGGTTAGATACTTAGAAGCATAGAGACACTTCCTGGAAGGAGCAACAGTTAAATTTGAGATTTGAACAGATCACAAGAATCTTGAATACTTCATGAAGGTACAGAAGTTAAATTAGAGACAAGCAAGATAGACTTTGTACCTATCTGGATTTAATTTTATGTTAAAACATATTCTAGGAAGTAAAATGGGAAAAGCAGACAGTTTGAGTAGGAGACCAGACTGAGAGGTTGGAGTAAAAAGAGATAACAAAAATGAGATGTTAGTAAAGCCTGAGTGGCTAGAAGTAAGAAGAACAGAGGCAGTGGAAATTATAGTGGAAGGAGTAGACCTGCTAGAAAAGGTTAGGCAGTCAAGTGTAAAAGATGTCAAGGTAGTAAAAGCTATAAAAGAAATAAAGTGAGCAGGGATGAAAATATTAAGAGATAAGGAGTAAAGAGAAGTAAATGATGTAATGTATAAGGAGAAAAAAGTGTGTGCCAAAAGACAATAAATTGAGAACAAAGATTATTAGGCTACATTACAATATGCTAGTAGAAGGACACAGAGAACAATAGAAGACAGTAGAACTGATTACCTAAAATTTTTGGTGGCCAGGAGTAACTAAAGAAGTAAAGCAGTATATGGAGGAGTGCAATGCTTGTCAACACAATAAAAATTGCACAGAGTAACCAGCAAACAAGTTAATGTCCAATTCAATATCCAAGAAACCTTGGACACACATATCAGCAAAATTGTCTTCAGCTTAAGAAAACAATTTTATTTTAGTAGTAGTGGATTAGTTAACAAAATAGTTCACTTCATACCAACTACAAAGAAAACATCAGCAGAAGGGCTAGTATAATTGTTCAGGGATAATGTATGGAAGTTGTATGGCCTACCTGAAAGCATTATTTCAGATAAGGGGCCCTAATTTGTAGTAGGGTTAATGAGAGAGTTAAACGGGATGTTGGAAATTAAAGATAAATTGTTAATAGCATTTTACCCTCAAAAAGATAGACAAACAGAGAGGGTCAATCAGGAGTTAAAATAGTACTTAAGGATGTTTATTGATCATAGGCAAGAATAATGGTCAGAATAGTTAGGTGTCAAGGACAGGATGGAATAGGGGTAGAGATACCCTAGAATGAGCAGGATTTGACAACAAAATGGGAACAACCTTGGCCTCAGCTCGTGCGCTGTGCCTCGATCTGCTGTCGCGTGTGCAGTTGCGTATTTCAGAAGGATGGGATTGTTGCCAGGGGATTAGGAAAAGAGTGGTGTATAGATTGATAGGAATGGAGGTGGATATTAAAGACGTAAACAACTTTAATCTACGAACTAAGAAACTAGGATGTAGCTACTAGAGTACTTATACTAAGTCTGGAATAGGAGGAGTACAAGTAACTAGTCTATATCGTGATCCTATAGGAGTAGACAACAGGAGTTTAGGAGCGAAAAATTAATACTAATATAAAATAAAAAAGGAAATTATATTATTAAATGGGTATTTTCTGTCATATGACATTAGGAACAATAGAGTTTGCATATAACAATAAAACATACTTGAGTACCAGAACATTGCCTTTTAAGGTAAATTACAGGCAAGATCCAAGGATAGGATTTGAGAGAAGGAAGAAGAGGAAATACAAAGGAGCAGAGAAATTCATTGAAAAGATAAAGAAGAGGCAAAAGCAATGCTAAGTAAAGCACAAGAAGAAATAAAGAAGTATGCAGATAGAAAGAGAGTGGAGATTGATGACTATAAAGTAGAAGACTTAGTGATGTTGAGCACTAAGGATCTAAAGTATCAGATGGTCAGAAAAAGGACAGAGAAGTTAACAGAGAGGTTTGTTGATTCTTACAAGATCAAGAAAATTGTATTATTAAATACAGTAGAATTAGAACTACCAAGTATAATCAAAATACTATGGGAGTAGCCACTGGGCTACATATGTATGATTCTGTACATGAGTAGTGAGCTATAGTAGTGCTTTTCTTATTTTGATTATTCTATTCTTCTTTTCTTGGATACCTTGTTGACTATTGTCTCTTTATCCTTGATTGTCATGCCGACTACTGTGGTATTCTGATAGAAATAAGCATTGTTTGTCCTCTTGTTATTTTTCTTCTTTTTGTTGTTACTAGACTATAAAACTTGATAGTATATATATGCTCTTGGATCAATAGCAAAAATACATTCTTTTGGGAGACTCTACAGCAAACATAAAACTCTAAAAGAAAAACTACACACTCTATTGATAGGGCCAGAGACCTTCAACAGTATTCCCCTTTTAGCCTTTCCACAATACACCCAGTAGTTAATGTTAGTAGAATACATAGATACATAGGACAAGTGGAGGGGCAGAGAAAGAAGTAACCAGCTCTGGTTATAATCAAAGGAGAAGAAGAATAGGAAGTTGAGAGGATTTTGAATAAGCAATAAGTGAGAAAAAGAGATAAATACTTGGTATGCTAAAAAGGATTTATAGTAGAATCAGATACTTGGGAAGGTAGAGAGAATTTAAAGAATGCAAAGGAAGCAATAGAAGAATTTGAGAAAGAGTATTAACAAGACCAAGAAGATGTGGTGAGACAAGAATAGAAAGAAGGAATATTTGAGAGGGAAGAATTGCCAGGGAGGTTCACAGTAAGAAAATTGTTTGGGTGATTAAATAAGAGATATGACCAAGAATATTGGGGAAGATTGGAAAGAAATTGGAGGCAATGGAAAGGTAGGTAAGCAGAAAAAAGAAAAACAATGGAAACAACTGAGGAAGAAGAAGAAATCAAACAAGAAAAATCAGGAGTAAGAGAGTAAACAGAAGAAGATGATAACAAGATGGGCAACATGGTTGACCCATACCACAAGTTATAAGGAAATTCTTGGGACAAGAAAACTTAAGAGGAGGTAGTATTATGACTTGGCAAAGCAGCTAAGTCATTATTTATATTTCTTTTCTTTTCTTTAGACTTACTATACAAGGGAGAGTATGGAAGAGTATCACATGACCAAGGTCACAAGTCACAGTCACAATAGGTGATGTCACATGAGGTAGTCACATGATGACCATGGGAAAGTAGTGCACAGACTATGTAGTAGTTATATAAGTAGTATATAGGAAATAATGGGAACTCTATCAAGTTCTCCTTGTCAACTCAGACTTGGAGGGTAATTAAGTCATCTGGGCTAAGTTGCTACAAAACCCTTTTTCAAGGGTACTAGTGACTTCCTTAGAGATATCCCACCCTGAGAGAGAGCTCAAATCAGTTTATCTTTGTATCTACTATGCCCTAATATACTTCCCAAAGGTGATACCCAGATTTTGTAGAGGAATATGTGTATTTGTGGTAAGCTATAGAGAGCTCTTCCATATGGATGTCATTCAGTGACAGTGTTCATAGGATTCTTTTTGAGAGTGGATTCCCTCTGGCCATTAGTTCAGTCCCCAGATGGCACTCTCTTCTAGCCTCAGCAGAGAGCAGGTGCAAAGGGAACATGCTGTGGTAGTCATGCCCCCAATACATAAGTGCACAAATGTTCTGCCCCAAAGGGCAATGAGAAATAAAGTGGATAGGTGATGTTATGACAATATTAGTGAGAGGTGTCAGGTAGAGTATGACCCCTGGGGTTCATCTTGCCCCAGGGGATGGTGATGATAAAAGGGTGTCTCAGATGCTGTATTCCAACCTGAAACTCAACATGGTCTGAATAATTTAACCAAAATCAATTGTAGAGGAAAAATTGTAGTATTTACTATAGTCTACCAAAACTTGCAGCCTGAGCAGTTGAAAACACTACATAGGTCCTATTGGTAAGAAGAATTATATTAGAATAAGATAAATGTACAAGGGTTTGTATCTAATGCCCCAGCTTGTTGCACAGACCCCAGAATCTTATCAGCTTAGCATTTCCACAGTCTTAGACTCACTCTCTACTCAAAAGAAACTTGAGCAGACTAAATTTCAAAGTGGTACACTTTGTACCTCATGTGAGTTGGACCAATCATGCATGACATTTAGATGATATATGTTTATCATACAAATTCTGGAAAACCAGCTGCTTGGAAATCTGGATATTAAATAAGACTAGGTTTATGGATGGAGTGATTGAGCCGAATGTAACACATGATATGTAAGCGTCAAAATGTCTTGAGAGGGTGAATACAGGAACGGTTTTCGTGTATCTCTTAAGATAAATGTTCGAGGGGAATGACTTCCACATATCATGCACACTTGATGCAACTATGCTTGCCTAATAATGAGTAAAAAAGTGGGTTAGGATGAATCAAAGTGTGTGTTCCATTCCTAGATGTGGAAATTATCTTTCACACAAAAGCAGAAAAAGCTAAATGCTGGTGGAGTTGTTGGTCCGCCTCGTCAAACTATATGGATTTGTCCTAAATCGACATGCGAGTCCCCTTGCCTACTGTTAGATGCACGGTGGAAGGTTGGCTAGCGACCTATGCAATCGTACCTGTTCTTATCAAGGATTTGTCACCGAGATGATAAGCGATTTCAATCCCTCATCATCACATATAAACCCACCAGGCGCGTACATTCAATTGCAGACGCTTGTGATGGTTACAGGATGGTTATAAGAGCTTATGTTTTGATCACGTCCTCTGATAAGAACGTGTAAGCAGGGGATTCTACATGTCATTGTTCACAGTATATGGTGACGTTTTCCAAGGACGCTATCGACTTCAAGCGTCTTCCTGCGCCGCGAGTTTTTCCTGTTGGTTCTAATTCGTTTCCCTATTTCTTGGCGACATTAATAGAGACAACTATGATGGCCAGGCCGTCCGAGGAATTACTTGTGAGTGCCACGGGTTTGATGTATAATCGGAGAAGATTTGTGCGTGGTGGCATCGGCTGACGTTTCGAAGAACCACATTCCAATGGGTCGATTTGGAGTCCCTCAGGAGATTGCTTCGGTTGTGGAGCTCCTGGCAATGAGTCTATGCATAATAGGAGGCTCTAAGAGTTTGTTGATGATCCATGCAAATAATCGTGGCCGACAAAAGTTGGGCGCCGCCAGCATTCCAAAGAGTTACTCCTGTAAAGACAATAATAGCTCAGGAGTAGGGGGAAGTATTGTATGCAGGTCACGTGTTACTAGTAATTATGGCATCTGCCGTTCACCGTAATTGGAAGCACGTGGGGAGGCGGCTGAACCAGGAATACTATCTGTCGATTTCTACTCTGCTTTGTATTCACATCTTCTTGTCCGCCTTCTCGATTTTTTGGGCTCTCTTTCAAAACTCAGCGATATATCCTTCGAGTTTCCAGTGCTCTCGATTCTTGGATCGCTATTGAATCGGAGCTCAATCGTCCTGTCTCGATTTGGGGCCAGCCCATGGATGCAAAAGAGTTGGGAGCAGCAATTGACTTCCATAAAGCATCTTCTCGCTTTTGCTTATACATAGATTTAGTTGTCTTTGGTCACCCCAGCTTACTATCATTGGGAATCGTAGTATTCCCTGAGCTGAATGGCTATGTCACTCTGATGTTGTTCAGAACTCCCTTTTTCCTATTGTCTTTCGTATTGTGGCTGGGAGCTTGCGTTCTTCTGTTAAGACTCGTGTTGGTGAGTCATACGTGTCCCGGTGTCTGAGATAACAGATTAACTGCTTCATTCCAGGAAGCAGCGGTATCTGACAGACACAAAATAAACGCGCTACAAGTCAAAGTCAAAGTTTCGGTTGCGCCTGGCTATCATTGTTGAACAGCGGGTGCCGCTACAGCCATGTGAGGTGAGTGTATTGACTTGTGGCATAGACTGATCAGATTAAGATAATTGAAGTTTGCCTATGGTGTGAGCAATACTCACTGACAATGGCGCCTATGTCGTTTTTGAATCATTGAATCAGTGGTGCATCGGTATATTTCATTCGACTACAACCAGCTATTGCTGAGTTCACAGATGGGTCTATCAACCTGGGCCCAAAATTATGCCTATCACAGCCATTCTTACTGCATACATCTCTTCTTTGAAGTCAAGGAAAGAGTACAGTAAGTCTCAAGTTGGCTCTGTCGGCTCTGTCTAGGTTCAGTCCAGCTAACGTGATTGCCATAAGGGGTAGTGAGGTTATTAGACATTGTTTGCGAGTGTATCTTAACTTGCCGGTGGTCGACGCAAAAAGTTCTAGATTTTTTCAATGCTAAAGCAGTCCATTCACACTGCACGGTGTAAGTGAATTGCCTTACCATCTACAGTATTCACTGCGCAGACAAAGCCTGCACATATTGGTGGTTCAATTTTAGCCATTGGTATATGCAGGGTTTGTTTACGTACCAAATACTGCCGTTTTTGATCTGTCGCATATTCATTTGCCGGGCCGAAACCACTTATCCGACGCACTGGCCAGTTGCCGACG
>Ga0153958_1000393_pt1 | contig 11063 bp, 6 predicted proteins | sample TSFL042MetaG_FD_104719 | JGI IMG/M metagenome (GOLD analysis project Ga0153958, IMG submission 104719) | Attine ant fungus gardens microbial communities from Florida, USA - TSFL042 MetaG | ecosystem: Host-associated > Fungi > Mycelium > Unclassified | place: USA: Florida, Wekiwa Springs... | reverse complement strand
TTGGGTCTAGATTATGTCTGGGGCTTGTAGGAGGTCTCTAGAGTAGGTTCCAATAGTGAAATCCAGGGGTATAAAGTGTATCCCATGCTACATTTCCGCAGAAAATTCTCTAGCGGCGTAACAACGCTCGGTGAGGCACCCAGTCACACTGCAGTATAGTAAAGCAGGCGTCTTAAGCAGAAGCAATGAATAGCCCAGGAGCTTCAATCATTGTTGAGGTAAGGTATTCTACTGTACATCACTAGCTACTTATATTAGACTAGCCTGGTCTGTGTGCCAGTTGCTATGGACACCTACATCAGGACAATAATAACTACTCTACCAGATATGGCTATATAGTACTGTGATAGAGACCCGAACTAGAGGGAAGGGAACTATAGACTGCAGACTCTGAGGATCTGTGGGAATGCTAGCTAATGCGAGCCCTACCAGGTTATCTAAACGATCTCAGGGTTGTCCCCTTACAAAATCACTCTTCTCAAAAGCCCTCAACAACCTGAATAACAGAAAGAACTTGTCTAAACTTTTCCACACTTGGTTCTAACCAATATATCTTATTGACTAATGCTGTATTTCTCAGTGCTTTTCTCTTCATGAGCACCTCCTCTATTGGTAGAGACCAAGTAAACAGCACAAGTGTGAGGTTTTCAAGAATATGGTCAAGGATATTGGGTGAAGTCTAATTGACCAAGGTCACTGAGCAGCAAAGAGGGCATGTATATGTTTGACAGTGAGCAGATATAAGGGGGCACTCAATGGCATCTCAGCACACACTTCAATATAGTAGGGAAGGCATCTTAAGTCAGAGTGATAGATAGCCCAGGAGCTCAAACTATTGTTGAGGTAAAGTATTCTACCATACACCACTAGCTATTTATGCTAGACTAGCTGGTCCGTGCGCCAGTCGCTATGGCCATGTGCATCTGGACAATAATAACTACACTACCAGATATAGCTATGTAGTACTGTGATGGAGATCTGAACTAAGGGGAAGGGAACTATAGACCGTGGACTTCCAGGGATCATAAGGTATGTTAGCTCATGCAAACCCTACCATGTAATCTAAGCATTCTCAGAGTTGTCCCCTTACAGCAGAGCCATTACAATTCTATACTTCATTAGCCTTGCTATGATCATTATCACTGAGACTTACCCCATACTTCAGGCAAGAGCTTTCAGACAGTGGTAGTCTTCAATTTAGCAAAGAAAGCACCACAATATACACATGCCCTACTACATTGTATACAAGATATGGCCCTGTGTCTGCTAGGTTTCTGAAAGTCTCCATCTATATTAGTGTTAGTTGCTGAGTTCAAGTTTGAAATGATGGGCCACTTGCCTGTATATGAACTCCTTCAGTTTTGGTGGAAACCTTAGGGTAGAGTTCAACCATTGCAGAACAGAAGGCAAGTGTAGAAGCTTCAGTTGTAGATCTCAAGTTGACATGAGAGATAAAACACCACTTGGACCAAGAAAATGAGACAACATACAGGAATATTTCAGCACTTCTAGAAGTAAATTGATTTAACCAACATACAGCTTGGCATGCAACAATTTAAAAACACATATTAACGACATGTTACAATCATGAAAAAGGAGTAGACACCTACCATTGAGGCAATAGTAGCAGAAACATTGGCGATAATAGACATGACAGTGGTCAAGTTAAGCAGTATAAAGACCTGTGAAAGTTATCAAGGTTCAACATGAAGTATAAATATGCAATGAAATCTTGATGGACTATTGCAAGTAAGTTAGCCAACATGGGATCTGGACAGTGGATGAGTTGGAGATCATTTATCTTTGACTATACCCAAGTGTACTTGGAGATATCATTTTTTCATCAACAATCCATTAATTGAGTATCAAAGAGAATAGTTGTTGTGTCTGCAGGGGGTTGGGTATCTGTTGCTGACCAAAGACATAAGACATGACAAAGTCAGGTAAAGAAAGCAGGTTGACTTCTGCATCAGCAAAAAAGGCTACTATGTTACCTTGCAACATGTACGGTTACTCCTGAACCATATTCATTCTCATGCTAGTGGACGTATCAAGAAAATGTGAAGATACATCTGACAGTGAATGTTTTGGACCCTTGAACTGGGTTGGTGATAGCATTGCTTGGCCTGAAGAACCCAAAGCTGCAGGAGGAATAGCTGAAAATATGTTGGTTTATGAACTTTCTTCTCTGCCAGAAAATCCAGGTGAAAAGACTTCCAGACTGCTGTTCTGGGAATTTGAATTGCCACTATATGTCGAATGTGATGCTGAAGATACCCTTTTTCAAATCCCTTGGACCCAAGCTCAGCATATTGTGAGAGCTGTCAGCTTGGACAGACAAGTCCTGTCTATATAGTCTAATGGAATACACATAACTGAGATTTAAGAATGTCAACCACTTTTTTTGACTTACAGGAATAGAAGCTACTTATGTCGGCAAAACTCTTCCATGAGATCACCTGAACAGAGACCACAGACATAGCAGCCACCAAATCTATGTAGGAGACTGATGCAAGATTGCAGTGCATTTAGTCCAGGTGGTGTGAGATGCTGTAGCATTTCTGCTTCACAACATAATAGAACAGCAACTGGTGTACATCTAGCTTGAGCCAGTTGATGGGTCACATGAACCCTATCTGTCAAACGTTGCTTAATCTATAGCTCAAGTTCAAGTGATTCAATGCTTACAATAAGTCATAAGCCCTTGCTAGGCAATATTGGCATATGTAGAAACTACTTGAAGGGCAGCTTCATGTGCAGTGATAAGTGCCTCCCTCTCTACATCAGTCTATTCTTCATCACATACTCCAGAAGTTCTCTTAGTAAAATATTCAGAGAATCTATGGCAATGTATAAACAGTCAAACAAATTGTTCAGCGCAATGCAAGCACTCTGTCTGGGTTATCTGTATTCTGTCTTTACTTGCCAGAGTCTCAGGAGAATAAGCCCAATATGCAGGGATTTTTTTTGACTCAAAGTTAGCAGGCACAAGAGGGGGGTAAAATTGACTGGGTGAAGATTGCAAGGGATCTCAGTGTTTGTCATGCTATATATTGTTCTTTCTACCTATTACATCTCTGCCCTACAGACAAACTGCATCCTGATTAATTGTATGAAGCAAGCTATGACAAAATCTCAACACCATTGGGACATTCTCAATGACCAAAGGCTTATGGAGGCTACCTAACTATTTGGAACCAACAACTGGAATCTTGGTTCATCTCAGTTCTGCCTATCCTGCATGCACAAACAAGGAGCCTGACTGTAAGAGCACAGCTGGATAGCCTTGCCAGAGTGTACTCGAGTACAGTGAGAGAGTCGCCTTAAGTAGAAGCAATATGTAGCCCAGGAGCTTCAACTATTGTTGAGGTGAGTATTCTACTACACCGTCACTACCTATTTATACCAGAATAGCTAGTCCGTGCACCAGTTGCTATGGCTATGTACATCCGGACAATAATAACTACACTTCTAGTTATAGTCGCACAGTACTATTATAGGAGATCTGAACTAGAGGGCTGGGAACATATAACCGCAGACTTCCATGGATGATCAGGAACACTAGCTCATGCGAACCCTACCATGTGATCTAAGCAGTCGTAGAGTTGTCCCCTTACACTGACTTCAATTCTTCAACAGGTAACAAAGACATTAATATCAATTTAGCAGATGCTGGGATCTGGTCTATAAGCCAATTGAATATGGTAGATGGAAGTATCAGCATCCAGGTCTCCCATCCAATCAGACAGATCTTTTTTCTATGCTGGCGAGCTATGGAAACTTGATACAGTCATGATAGTGCTATATTCCTACAGTCACTTTTCCCCATGAGATACCTCTTTCCAATTCTATGAGTTCCCCAAGCTTGATTATCAGTATATTGGGTGGGTTATGTTGTCAGTGCATCACAGTTCTATGGTTGGTAGAGGTTGGGTGCTAATGGTCAGAAGTTGGTACTGAAGACAGTTGTGTCATCAGTAGAAAGCAACTGGATGTTATTGGTGGCAGAACAACAGGGTGTAGGGCTGGAAATGATGACAATATTGTCATTGTGTTTTTTGATTTGTGCAAGCATTCTTTGTAAGGGCGACTGGAGTAGAGCTCCAGGAGATTCCTCAGAGAATTAGATGAGGCTCCTAGGGGGAATAATCTACATTATATATGTTACAGTGTCCTTGCATCTCTGTATTTGGTAATCAGGGTCTAAACAATGAAAGTGCATTAGGCGGCAACAGAGTACGCTTAGAACAATGGAGATAAGTCCAAATAGTAATATTTGATCTGTTGCAGGATTACTCCAGAGGGCTAATATGGGCTCTGGAGTTGTGTGTGAGGGGTCCCCTTACATTCTTGGTGCTTTGGCCTAAAGAGTAGAAGAGTACAAAGACAAAAGCAGAGTAACACTGTGACTGTCATCAAATACTATAGAAATCTAGTATTCCATCTCTTCTGTCTCGTCAAAATCTTCCTCATCTGCTGAGATCCTCTCACTTTTAACATTAGATAGATCATCTAACTTGTACCTAGCTAGGATCTCTTCACTATACTTCTGCATAAATGCTTTATCACTAAGCTGTTCATCTTGGCTATATGTAAATGTTTCTTCTATGTCTGGAAGAAGTGCAATAGATTTGTTGGCAATTTTACAATGTAATTGAGGTTGCAGTTGACTGAAAAATTCAGGGTTATAGTAATCAACAGGGACCTCTTGTGGAAGGGTAGGAAAGGCTGTGTCTTGTAGTTCACTGGGCATACAACGAAGTTGGTCCTGATGATATCTCTTTGTATAATCATATCATGCTTCTTCTTCCTGCTTCTTGTCAAGTAACCAAATAAACTTCTCCATGCTGGTAGAGCGTTCAGGGCAACGCTTAATCTAGTATATTAATCATCCACCCTCCTTCTGACCATCTGGATCAGCTTTGTCATCTGATGTCCCCTTAGGTATGATAAGTTCAATATATCGCTGAGAATATCTATCCCAGATGAGAAAATCATGGTGAAGATCTGCAAGCTGATACAACAGGTGATAAAATATATGGTAAAATGAAAACAAGTAAGAGAAACTCATATGTCTCCTGTTCTGGTATTGAGGATTAATTTCAGATGTTGCTTGAACACTTCCACAGTTACGAGTTTCCTTCTTAAATAGCTTGAACATATAGTGATGTACAAAGTGGTCATATAAATGGATGAGGAAAGCCATATCATGCAGGTACTTCAAAGCTGGTCCCTGATGGTCATATGCATAGCTGACAAGAGCCTGTTGGAAAGTATTCAAGGCTATAATCCAGTAGGTGCTGTTATATACAGAATACAGAGTTTGGTTAAGGTCAGGACACCATTGGATAAGACCAAATTTGGAGATGGAAACCTGGACAAATTTGAGAATGAATTCTTCAACAGCCTTGACTTCTGATGTAATTTTCTTTGATATTGCAATAGAAATATTTGTTCCAATCTTGACGAGATCTGGCTGAATAAGTGAATATCCATCAGCAATTTGGCATAAATCATTTTCAGTAGTCTTGTCAGAAAAACAGACCTCAAATTGAGAGAGAAGAATAGTATCAGGTGTGGGTGGAACAGCACTGGTATTGATTATACTCCATAAAATACGAATGTGCAGCTCAAGAGCTTTCTATATGATATAAGCTCAGATTTTTAGACCTTGTTTTTAGAAATTATCACTTACCTTTATGCCCCTGGCATCTTCAGGCACCTCACTTTCTAGAAGATGGTGATGGGGATCAAAGGGAATTTGTTCACAAGACAAAAGTAATAACAAATGAAAATATAAAAGATCTCCAAGATATCTCACAATTGTGTACTAAACAAGTAGGCACTGGGGAGATGATCAAATAAAAAAGAGAGCTTAAGAACAAGGGGGAATAGAGAGGTGAAACTCAGATAACCAAAAGAAATGATAATCAAGATTTTATAAATCCACTTGAGGTAGATCTCACTGTAATAGGCTCTCTAAGATGCACATTTGTCTCGCATCATAATACTACTGCCCTTATCTAGTCTAGTAGTCTGACTCACCATCGATACAGCAGAACTACCTAGAACTCCCATGCTGTCATGTGGGCTCTTCTTCAGCCGACTGTACAACTAGAAGCCAACTTCAATGACATGCAGTGAGCTATTAACTCCTAGTGTAAGTGAATGCCCAAGTCCATTGGCGCTCAAATTCCTATTGAGGGAGAGGTTTTGTGGTTGTTAGAAATCAAAGGGGAACACTCAGAAAGGTAGAGACTCAGTCACTCAAAATAGCTATTAAGCTCTAGAGCAATAGAAAGAGATGGTGGTGGAGGTATGATGCTTGAGTTCCTCTCTGTCCCTAGAGTATTTTATTATGATTACAAAGCAAAGAGACAACAAAGAAAGCGAGACAAAAAAAACCTCTAAATTCCCAAACATAGCAAGGCCAAAATGATGAGACAGTGCTTGTAAGGAAGCTAAACTCCAAGCTGGAATAAAGCCAACTTGTCAGACTAGCTAACTCCAAAGCCAGAATTAAGCCAACTGCTCCTTTATCAGCATTTGACAAGGAGAACTCGATAGAGTTTCTGTTAGATTCTGTACACTATTTATACAAGCAGAGTAACCCTAACCCTGTCCTTTTATCCCACGCTTCTCTATGAGTCAACTTGCTCTCACACATCCGTTATTACAAACTAAAGAAAAAGAAAAAGAAAAGAAAAACAATATTCAAAACTAAAAGAAAAGAAAAAGAAAAGAAATATTAAATAATGACTTAGCCGTTTTGCCAAGTCATGACACAACTGCTCTTTGTTCAGCAATTGACAAAGAGAACTCGATAAAGTTCCCGTTAGATTCTCTACACTACTTATACAACTACTACATGGTCTGTGCACTTCTTTCCCATGCCTACCATGTGACTTATCATGTGACATCATGTGATGTGACACTGTAACTTTTCTGTCATGTGATGTGACTGTGTGACACTTGTGACATGACACTTTCCCACACTTCCTTCTGTGTAGTAAGTTCAAGATAAAAGAAAAGAAAAAGAAAAGAAAAAAAATATAAATAATAACTTAGCTATTTTACCAAGCCATGACAGTGCTCCTCCCGAACACTGGGTGACTACTCCCCACTCTTCTAGTCCTACTCTGGGAATTGTAAGGGGATGTTCTAGAGTAGCTTAGATAACCTGGTATGAGTGAGTATTATCTAGCTTGCCCTCAGATCCTTAGAGCCCGCTATTCATAGTTTCCTTTCCTTTTGTTCTTATTGCCATAGTTTGTACTACATAGCCTTATTAGGTATAGTAGTCATTAGTGTCTTGATCTGGGTTCTCATAGCGACTGATGCACAGACCAAGCTAGTCTAGTATATATAGCTAGTGATGTACAGTAGAATATCTTACCTCAACATTGATTAGAGCTCCTGGGCTATTCACTACTTTTGCTTAAGTCCGCCTTCTTCACTAATATTGAGTGTGGTCAGAGTTGCCACCAAGTGATCCCCTTACAGGAATCCTCTTTTGCACAATCAGCAGGTCTTGAGCCTCTTACAGGGCTATAGACGGAGACAGTGATCTCGAGTTGTCTTGCCCTCGAGTACATTATCTTCATCTAGCCTTCCTGCTGCCTCTCTCCTCAGCTTCTCTGTTCCTCTTTCTACCTCCTTTATGCCTTCTCATTCCTCCAGATTCCAATTTCCTTCTACTACCATTGTAATGTGACTCTGCAGTGGCTCAACTCTCTTGATCTTGCTATAATTAGCCATCAGTGATGATAGCTTAGATCTGATTGTAACTCTTCTACAAATAGCACCACTAGCTACTGAGGTATGATGTCACTTGGATAGTACTGTCGTGCTAGACAGCTGTTTAGGCCATAAAAGTGGTATTTTTCACCATAATAACGAGAATAACCAGCTTGAGAGACAAGTTCGGTCCCCCAGAGATACTTCCTAGATGCCCAGTTGTGGACTCAAGCACCCCACTTGAGTAGTAGAGTAGTGGCTGTGACCACCACTATAGAAACCTCATAGAGATTGTCTAGAGAATTTTATAACAGATTTATAACAGAACTTCCCTCTAGAGTGCTCTCAAGAGCAGAAAGGACCTTAGAAGATGTTCCCTAACAGAATGATGTCATATCTTGGTGGCAGTGACTTATTTATAATGTCTAGGTTACCATCAGAGCATAGCAAGAACTAGCAAGACGAGTCCTCTCAAGGACTACACTGCAAACCTAACAGAAGAAGACTGAGGCTCAAAGATATGATGAGGTATAGAGGAGTAGTAGAAGGACTAGAGAGGATAAGAAGAGAGGTCAGATAGAGAGATAGAAGAAGAGGTATTTGATGAAGACAACACGCTCAAGAGCAAGATGACTCGAGATCGCTGCCTCTCTCTACGGCCTAGCAAAAGGCTTGAGAGCCATCCATTGTTTAGTAAAGAACCCCCAGAGTAGGATTAGAGGAGTAGGGAGTGGTAGCCAAGTGATTGGGAGAGGTGCCATCACTCTTACTATCTTTGGGAATTTGGAAGTTTTTCTTTGTTTCTTTTCTTTTGTTGTATTATTGCTTTGTAATTCTAATAAAATACTCTAGGGCACAGAGAGGAAAAAGACTTTTCCCCCCCATCATCTCTTCCTCTGTTGCTCTAGAGCTGAAAGGCTATTTGAGTGATTTGAGGATTTCTTTTGTGTTTGCTTTATGATAACTCTATAAAACTTCCCTTGAAGGGAGACTCAAGCTCAACGGACTTGGGCATTCACTTATGCTAGGAGCTAACCACTCGCTACAGGTCATTGGAGCCAGCTTTCAGTTGTATGGTCAGCTGAAGAAGAGCTCACATGATGGCATGGGAGTTCTAGGTAGTACTGCTGTATTGATGGTGAGCTAGGCTACTGTAAGGGACATACCCAGTGAGGCACCCAGTCACACTGCAATATAGTAAGGCAGGCATCTTAAGTCAAAGCAATGGATAGCCCAGGAGCTTAAACTATTGTTGAGATAAGGTATTCTACCGTACATCACTAGCTACTTATACTAGACTAGCCTGGTCTGTGCGCCAGTTGCTATGGACACCTACATCAGGACAATAATAACTACTCTACCAGATATGGCTATATAGTACTGTGATGGAGACCCGAACTAGAGGGAAGGGAACTATAGACCATGGACTCTGAGGATCTGTGGGAATGCTAGCTGATGTGAACCCTACCAGGTTATCTAAGCGATCTTAGGGTTGTCCCCTTACAGCTACTAGACTAGGTAAGGGCAGTAGTGTCACAGTGTGAGATGAATGCATGCCTTAGGGATCCTATTACAGTGAGGGTACTCTCAAGTAGATACTAAAAACAGTTCTTTTCTTCTTAGGTTTCTATTTAATATGTTTTGGTTATTCTTTGGACATTCACCTTTAGTAAGTTCTCTATTATTTGATTTATCTCCCCAGTGCCTACTTGTTTAGTGCACAATTGTGAAGCAGTTTGGAGATTTTGCCTCTCTGACCTTGCTTTCACCTTTGTTTTGTGATTAAACCTATTGATCCCCATCACCATCCCATGTTGTAATGGGTTCCATCTATCTATACTAGATCTCTGATATCAAACTGTTGTTCAGGCTCCTTATTCTTATTGAACTTCTGTTTCATCACCTTGTTAGTTCTCTTAAGGCCTCTTCTACTTCTTTTCTCATACAGCTCATTTCTTCTAGAAATTCATCTGCTAAAGGGTTCCTCTCTCCTAACTTTTCAATTTCTTTGCCAGTAGTGGGATATCTTCCTAGATTAATGAAAAATGGTGATTTGCCAGTACTTGAGTAGCTTTGATTGTCAGACTAGCTAACTCCAAAGCTGGAATTAAGCCAACTGCTTCTTTATCAGCGTTTGACAAGGAGAACTCAATAGAGTTCTTGTTAGATTCTGTATACTATTTATACATGAAGAGTAACCTTAACCCTTTCTTTTATCCTGTGCTTCCCTATGAGTCACTTTCCTCTTATGCATCCATTGATAAGAAAAAAAAACTAATAATCAGAAACTAAATGAAAAGAAAATGAAAAGAAATATTAAATAATGACTTAGCTGTTTTGCCAAGTCATGATACCACCTGTCATGACTTGGAAAAATGGCTAAGTCATTATTTATATTTCTTTTCATTTTCATTTTATTTCATTTAGATTATTACTAAGGTGGAGCATGGGAAATATCATGTGATAGTCACAGGGTCACAAAGATGTGACTGAGGTCATATCACACATTTAGTCACAGTCACAGCATATGACACAAAAGTCAGCTGATAAGCATGAGGACTGTAGGAGACAAGATGCATAGCCACAATAGTAATTGTATATATAGTGTAGCAAATCTAATGGGGACTCTATCAAGTTCTCTTTGTCAATTGCTGAACAAAGAGCAGTTGGCTTTATTCTAGCTTGGAGTTTAGCTTTCTTACACCACCCCTCTCATAAGTTTCCTTGTCCTAAGGAATTTCCTTGTCACAAACTTCATTCGGCCATATCTCCACCAATTCTTCGACGATTCCCACGGTCTTAAGGCCAGCTTAAAGCCCTTAGGAAGACCTTTCGATCGATACCAGTCACGTCTCGAAGTGATCAATAATGGCCAAGATATTAGGCAAATCAACTGGTAACCACCATGGTACCATTTATTAAAACACCAATATCTCAGAAACCGCCAGAATCTAAGCTTTGGTTCTAGGCTCAGCAGAAGCCCTTTTCATACCGCTTAGAATGAGCCTAGAATGACCTCAAGGCAATTAATATTAGTGGAGATATGAAGACCTCAATATTTGCACATGGACTTCATTAATTACCCATAGATAGTCATCTGTCCTTTTCTTAGAACAAAGGACAGCCTTCATATGGTTAGGTTATCATTATTTCTAGCACAAAGGCACTACCATATGTAGAACAATAAATAGTAGCATGTGATAATCTGTCCTAGTGCACAGACCATCACTTTTCTGTATATAAGGACTCCCTGTCTGAGGATTAGACCTCAGACTTAACAACATCTTTTGTCGCTTGTCTAACTCTGCTTATAAGCTCTTTGAATC
>Ga0153958_1000391_pt1 | contig 11079 bp, 8 predicted proteins | sample TSFL042MetaG_FD_104719 | JGI IMG/M metagenome (GOLD analysis project Ga0153958, IMG submission 104719) | Attine ant fungus gardens microbial communities from Florida, USA - TSFL042 MetaG | ecosystem: Host-associated > Fungi > Mycelium > Unclassified | place: USA: Florida, Wekiwa Springs... | reverse complement strand
CCGAAGAAGTTGTCGGAGCTTGAACGAGGACAGTGATACCACTGCCCAGCCGGTGCGAAAGCGCCTTAGACGCAAGTCAGAACAAGGTGCCGTTTACTAATTCAATTACTATCATGGCAGGACCATGGCTAATCCTCAATAAGATGCAGAAGCCTGTGATGCAAGTTCGCATCTTGATGTACCAAAGATTCACCAGGATGATCAACTTTCTCAATCTGTTCGTTCTTTGTCACTTTCCCAGGAATCAGTTGCAGACGACGTCGACAAACCATCTGGTTCTGGCATCAACACGAATAAACTGGCTATATACTTGGGACGTCATTACCGTGTAGTCACCGAATCAGATGAAGAGCTGTAGAGACGTCCATAATGTCTCAGTAGCAGCACTAGTGCTACTAGCACAAACCAGTACAAAGGCGATGCGAACAATTCAATGGATCAGACTTTCATCCTGATCTGATTCATGATAGATAGCGTATCTACTAGGCCAGAAAACTATGTCACGGCGATCTAGCAGTTTACGAGCTTCTTGTTTTGAACTTTAAGGTCGCCGTAATGCGCCCTCCTTAGATTGCGCCTCATGTCTCAGAACTGACACAACACAAAGTCATGACGACATGTAGGTCCACATGAGACGCTTATCTGTGCGGGGCTATGTGAACTCAAGGTGCGGTTCGTCAGCGTTTAATGGTCAGAAGAGTTGTGGGACATTGCATTCAATTTATTCAGCATTCTAAATAGAGTCTCGGCGAAACACGAACAGGGACAGGGACAGAACCAACTGGGCAAGCCTTAATGGGAAGAGACGAAGAAACGGATGTGACAGGCGGGTTATCTCGCACGAATGACCAGGTACAAATTATGACTTCATAATAACGCTTGTTTTTGCATGCAGGGGCAGTCAGAGTCGGAGGGTGGTGGGTGGTCAATCCTGTGCACTCACAGGGGATCCTTGTTCGAATGTCGCAACCGGAGCTGATAGGACTAAAGATAGTATTTGTGTATTAGTAGCAAGTGGCGGCTTTTCACACCTCATAAGATAAGGTGCAAGGAATGTACAGCAGCCAAATGAAAAAGCATTTGGACTTAGACGAAGTCTAATATCTATAATTGAGACAGGGAATCACGTGATTAAACAGTAATAGCTCATGTGTACCCCTGGTGGTCGTGAGGGACGAGAAACGTGCGATAGTGCCCGATGCTGAGGAGGCTTAGAAAGGCGAAGAAGGGACATGACGGAATATTATATGTTTTTGATTGTTCTACGATTGGCATGTCAAGCGATCGATCGGGTTAGACAAGCAGAATTGAAACCACGACATGATTCAACATTGATCGGATGGACAGAGACCTCGAGGTTAAAGTGAGAAACGGTATGGAAAATAAATCAACAGTGATGAAAGCTGATTAGATGTCCGACGGCGGGAATGATGAAACGATCTGTTAGTTCGGTTCCCAGTTGCCCAATAAGTTAACAGGTTCCGTGCGAATAGCACCAGCAGTGAGCAAAGTGGGTAACAAACCTAGAAAGTCGAAAATCGAAAACATTGATCAGATGGATTTACCGGCGATACTAGAAGCCTTGTCTAGGGTTATAACACCCTTCTATGACCTCCGTTGTGCCGACTGACGCCCGTCCTTCTTACCCTCCCGTGTACGTATATAAACTTCCCATCCCATAATACCGCCTCGTGCCCTTTTTATCGGTCCACTCGCTCTTTGTACTCATATCTTCAGCGATACCTCTTTCCCTCTTTCACAATGCCTGCCGAGAGATCCCGAGGCTCCCTAAAGCGCGAGTCTTCAGACGGTATGATTCTTCATCTTCTCCCCTCCACTACATCCTAACTTTCTTCAGGCGCCCAGCTTACATGGACTCCGCCAGTCGAGCTTGGCTCTCAGAGCATTGCTTTTGCTCCCAATCTAACGCCCATAACCTTCAATGATCCCCCTCCTTCCGTTGAGACTACCTTTGAGCCTGTGCTATTTCCCACTCCCACTGCCGAATGTTCTTCTCGCCGACCCACGCATAGCAAAAAGCGGCCCGACGATCATATCCCCCGTCCTCCCAATGCCTTCATCCTTTTTCGCTCGTCCTTCATCAAAAACCAACATGTATCTACCGGTGTCGAAACTAACCACAGCACGCTTTCAAAAATCATCGGTCTCACCTGGCAGAATATGCCCCACGACGAACGTCAGATATGGCACGCAAAGGCAAAGAAGGCATTGGAGGATCATAGACGCAAGTGGCCCCAGTATGCCTTTCGTCCTTCTCACACAAAATCCAAGGGTGGAACTGAGAAGCGAAAAGTTCGGGAAGTGGAGCCGAAGGATATGAAGAGGTGTGCGAAAATTGCCGAGCTCCTTGTCGAAGGGAAGAAAGGTCAGGAGCTCGAAGATGCCATTCAGGAATTTGATCGTACCCACGTACCCGAGGTTATTACGCGCTTTGAGGCTCCCATCACTGCTCGGGCTTATCGCCGGTCTTCATCCGCTCCCATTGATAATTTGGAAACGAAGCAGCCATTCCTTTCGTCATCCTTACCATCGCCTTCGTTATCATCAGCGCTTCGTCGTTCACGTTCTACGAGCAGCCAGCCATCCCTCCAGTCAACCCGCAAGTCACAAGCCGATGACCTCACTTTAGGATTTGATAGTCTGCCATCAGAGTCATCTTCATCCCCATTCATTTCATCAGGTTATTCATTCCCTACGAAACCCCAGCCTTCCATGGTGAGTCACGCCTGGTCACCACCTCTATTTAACTTTAACATTTTTACACTTAGGAGTTCGACCCCTTCATGTTCGACGTGGCGTTCAGCAACTCGATGGCATCTGCGGGCCCATCTTTCCCAGACTTTTCTCCTTCGCCGTGCGAGACCCGAGTCCAAACGCCTTCCTTATTTATCGATACCATACAGAATAGCGACTGGTCGCCAGCTTCATCATCCTACTGCAACTCTCCTGTCACTCCTCTCGACCATTCATCTTTCGATACCTTCTGTACAGAGGACAAGGACTCTTTCATATCCGGCTCATTTCCCTTCGATATTTCGTCTTCCTATACCCCCCTTCCATGCGACGCCGGATTCTCGGGTAATTTTAGCGCATTTGGACACCCCGAAAATGTGGATACGTCCTCGTTCCCGCATGAAGACTTCTTCTCGAAAGACCAATTTTCGCTGTACGAGCCGGGGAAACTCGAGCTTGCCAGCGCGGACATGGAATTTTCCGCTTTCATGACATCTCTATCTGCTTTCTGATCATCATTAGTGTGCCATATTTTTTGTTCGGTAATGTACACACACGCATGCCTTTGAACTGTCAAGAGTCTACCGATGTATTTTTACTGACGAGCGCGGAGCTCCCCAGTGTAACATATCCTTATTATCACCTCTTCATCTCTTCCACATATTCTCATTGCGATACATATATTTTTCCGCATACCCGCTTTGGCTCTGTACATACTTTGTACTTACATAGACTGATTCTCCTTGCCAGCGCAACGAGTAATTTCACCATCCTTAGATCTCCCGCAGTTTAGCCCGAAGAAGGTGCGACCATATCTGACGGCATGAAGCGCATACCGCCAGTAAGGAAAAAAGCGTGAACCGCCCATGAGGCAGAATAGAAGCAGAAAGCTGCCCATGTGAGTGCAAACTCTGAGGTCACGAGGTCTCTTAGCCGGGGGATGAGAAAAAGGGTACCGGCACATACGGGCGTGTTTCCTCCGACGAACAGGGCGCCTCCTGGGACTGAGGGTGGAAAATTGAGGGCGATCAACCGGTGTCATACGGGAAATATGTGTGTATTTGATCACACAAGTATATCGCGGGCGTATCGCACGGTGGTTCCTCGTCCAGGCAGCGCGCAGAGCGTGCGCGCCCGCAGTGAGACCACATTTGGGTGATAAGGCGTCCCAGCAGGTGGCCGCCATCAACACTGAAATGATGATGCTGACATCGTTTGCTGATAATGGCACTCGAGTATTTCGCGACCGCCACTATTACATCGCGTATCGTAAACTCATATGCTCGATCAGCTAGTACTATCGCAGAAGAGAGAGCAGAGATGCGGCTGGATCATGACATGGCAGAAATCGGCAAGTCGCAATCACGCGTACATGAATGAGTATGGCACATGACATGCATGACACTTGAATCTTATCGAGTCCCACGAAAACTTACTTTCTGGAATTGGACTTCCGACGGAAGTTTTTCAAGCGCTAGGTACATAATGCATTAGACCCCGCGGGAGCAAAAGAAAACATATCAGCTCCCGCGGGACAGGAACACTGATGTACCTTATTCCATGACAACATTATCTTTGAGGGCTGGTCCCTCTTCCGGAGAGGGATACATGGGAGGAATATGTAGTCATTCTGGCGGGAGGAAAAATGAGTGTAATTTTGGCCTTTCACCATGGTAACTTCAAGCTCAGCACAAGACTCATCCGTGTCTTGCGGCTTCAACAAAGCGAGCAATACCTAAACAGATCTAAGCAGATCGATCAATTTCCAGGCAGAATTCCAAAGTGACATCCTCACGCAATGGATCTCTTAGCATATCTCTGATGCTAGCGGAAATGGGTTTGGTTTGGACGGTGCCGCCGATCTTTGTTCCATTCTGAAAATTTTGCTATCAGTTACTTGCTACTTAGTCACATTAGATATGCGGAAAGGTCGTATGGCGACTATTCGGGACATGGGAAAGACGGTAAACTGCTATCTTTTGGAGTAATTTCCGTGTCGCCGTCCACTGTTGTCTCTTTGATCTGCTGGTCACAGTGAAGGTCAATATCTTGGAGAACTGACCAGGAAGGTTATTTCAGAAGACGTACTCAACATCGCCATGAACGTGGTAACAATACAGGCCCATGTACCTTGTCATATCCCACCTATCCAGGCGAAGAGGTTCAGCCCATCGATGGCAGGGTGCCTTTCACGTTTGACCACTACCACACGCAGTATCCTGTGGTATCTCCATCTCGCCATGTATGTCACACAAGTAACGAATCGGTCATCATTGGTCTGCAGGAACATAACAGCCACATGGCGGGCTAATAATATTAGAGTTGCCAGTTCGTCGACAGTAGAGTCTTTCCGGCTGCGGGACGAGAAATACTACTGGAAGAGTGACACGGCCAGAGATAGATCGAAGAGCCCTTGTACCTTGCTCCATGACAACATTGTATTCGAGGCTTAAAATGTTGGTCCCTTGAGGTGCCTGGTGAATGTATTATCGATAATACATGACGTTGGAATAATTGTTTTCGGATATGTCAGTGGAAGAATGGAAGAATATAGAGTTGTTGTTCTCGTCGTGGAAACTTCGACTCCGCAAGTACAACAGACCTCTAACTTGAAGTGCCTTTCACCAAGCGAACGGACAATAGTCTATACATACAGCTAAAATTAGCAGCCAAGGTCCAGATGCCTCACGCACCTTATAGATGCAGTTCATTGAGTTCCGTCGTTTGTCCATTTGCTCCGAGTCGGTCACTTGCTAACGCTAGAGGATATATCGATGGATTATCCAGCCTGAGGGGATAGCAAGAGAGGGTAGTTATATGGCACAGCGCAAAGCGAGTCGTTTTCCAGGATGAAAATATCATGATAGAGTCCGTGACTCCGAAACGTCACGTTTTTAGAAACTTTGAAACGTGCCCAGCAATGAGCATCATATCATATTGATATTGTCTATCGCCCTCATGAGCTCTACCGTGACATTGTTTGTAGTCGTGCTCCCCGTCATCTCGCACCCACCACTTGGTCCGACGTACGTGGAGAGGCAATGTTGGCAATTGCTCTTAATTTGAATGCTGTGATTTTACGGTCAATACATATCTGTGTCACGGGACGCCAGCACTATCACTTGGCACCGCGCCACATAACACACTTGAGCCTTGGACAAGTTGGACTCTGCCAGCTGTTTATGTTCCGACGTCTCCCACACACTCGAAGTCCTCGTCCTCTGCAAGGCTTTCCAGGTTCGTGGCCTCCCTCCATCCCGAGCCTGCGGTTTGGGAGAGCCGTGGCGCTACCAACGCTCGCTTGACCAACGTGAACACAGGACGTCGTTCACTGGAACGTCCATCACAGCACTGCCTCCTAGTATTTTGAATATACCTTATCATCCTTCTTCATCCTTCTTACTGTTCTTTCATCCGTCTGAACACCGGCACCCAGCATGGATACTTTCGACGACATGCCCCCCCTAGTGGAAGCTAATCCTCAACCTAACATACCCCCACCACCAGGTGCAACGTTTACAACTCCAAGTCATCCAACGCCACACAACGCACAAGCGGGGTGGAACTCCTCGATGCCACAACCATATCCCCCGTTCCCGACCCAGTTAGCCGCCCAAGATCAATGGGTGAGGTGGTCTCGCCACTTGCAAGGTACTACTGCACCAGAACCGTCATCAATGCCGAGCCCGTACATACCTCATGCGACCTTTCCTCAGTCCTGGGGGGACGCCCAACAAGGTCCCATTAGGCGAGCAAGTAGCCTCTCTGCAGCTCATCCTCCCCCCTACCCACAGCAGCAAGCCTCGTCATGGAATGCACCGAGCTCATGGCCGTTCCATATTTATGTTAGACCCCCAATGTATTCTTTCCCGACGTACCCGAGTGCGAGGTCACACACACCGTCATCGATGCCGTCGACGCCACGTTCATTGTCCGGACCCTATGTACCTCCAGATTGGCCGGGAGAGCCTCCTAAAAGCTGGAGACGCGACTTTAGATTCAAGTCGCGCTTTATGTCCCTATTTCGAAGCAAGTCCGTACCAAGACCCGCCGAAGGTGAGTATATTTTGACACAACGCTCCGTAGAGTGATGCTGATTGGAGTAGAATCCACCGATAGCGCACGGCTCTGCCTCGCTCCTGTTCTGCAATATGTTAGATCATATCCACCTGTGATTCTTGATCTTCGTCGCGACCTAAAAACGCTTGTATTTCGAGCGCTGGATCGCCACGTGTTTGCATATGACTTGATGCAGCCGACCACAGAGCCGCCGACCACATTCATGCGTCTGTATCACACACATTTACCGTGGTATATAGATGTCGTGCCGTCAGGTGGCTCATATGTCACTCTCAGAGATCTTTTCGCGGCCATATGCCACACGCTCGCTTTCCGGATATGTTCAGCGGACTATTACAATGACGAACTGGATGATGAGGACAGAGAGGCTCTTAGGCTGGCCTGGGATGAGCGTTGTAGAGATGAAAGTGAGCGGGTGGATGGGGTGAAGCGGGTTGATTTCTTGCGGGGAAAGTATATGTTTCAAGGATTGACTCGCGGCAAAAGCGGCATGTGGCAGCTTCGTACAGGAAGGGAGTGAAACGGATGGTTGCACCAGCAAATGCCAACCGCATACCAACACACTTCCCGCTAAGATACCATGGTCTGGTGTCTTGCATGTGCGCTGTTTCATGCCTTGTGGAGTACTTATAGATACTTTATTTACAGGACTCTGACGTCTATTTTGGATTCTTCGAACATCTTTCAGGATTGTCATTAAACTTGTCTTGTCTATATTCAATCTATATATACCATACGAAGCCAGAGGCTTTTGCGTGAACCTCCCGCAGTCTGATCGTTCGTTACATGAGATATGGGTGACCTGTTGATTTAGGATGACTTGGATAAAAATATACTTTTTAAGTTATCCTGTGTACTACATACTGGGTATGATACTACTAGTTACAACTTGAACAGCGACAGTAGCGAGACATTGTCCCATTTTTACTAGTACATGTCCTACTCCAGATTGTCCAAGTGGTAATATCCCGCAACTAAATTTTGCGTCTCATCTCGGTTCATTCGCCCGGAGAGGGGATTATGAATTCGGACGCTTGGGTGGAAATGAGGTTTGGCCAGTGGCAAGGGTGAAACGATGCTTAGTAAGCTCAAAGACGCAACGTTATTGGCTAACGATAAGCGAGGGAAGTCACTTAGGCTGAGTCAGGACTGTCACGATAGACACTCGTTAGTACCAACAATTGTACGAACAACGACGTCTATCTGTGCTATACCTACTCGTTTGGTGTTCAGAGTTGGAAATCCTGCATATTCCTTGTGCATTCTGTCTCTCTCTTATCTCTCCTTGTAGTCCCATACGAAGTCTTTGACCTTCTCCTTGAACCATGATCTGTCGCTGTGCGACAGAGGCGGTCCCCCATAGACGTGAAGCATCATAATCGGGAGAACACCTTTGTAATTCATGTCATTTGACTCTGCTTTGGCCGTCCCCGACTTTCCCGCAGCCTTCCACCTGAAGTTTATCATCGCCTTTAGCTGTTCGACGGGAAGCTCCATGACGAAATCATCACGCGCCGTGAGGGTCAGTGTAGTGACACGGGGCCACATGAAGCCCCAACGAACCACGAAGCCCTTATGACCCTCAGGAGTTGCCATTAGCATCGCCAAGACAATATCTATGGTGTGCAAGTTGCTGTTCATGATGATCACTGTATCGCCATTCCATGTGTAGGTCTTCGGTCCTCGCAGACTCATATATTGCGACTGCAGGGGGCTCGAGCTCTGGCACCCATCGAACTCCAGTGTATTTGATAAAGGCAATCTTCGGAACCACGATCTCTCTCTAAATATGTCCCAGCCATGCATAGCAATAATCTTGCAATTGTCATCGATGAAGGTCGAAGTGAGACCTCCCTCGCCGCCGCGCAGGATCAATTTCTCTGCTCCGATTTGTAAGCTGTCGTCTTCTGAACTGATATCCACTTGGTCGAGAATGAGACAAGGTATCCATCGCGGAAACGGATTCCACATTCCTTGGCTTGGAGTGGCATTGTATCTGTATCCGTACCTTGAGATTGTTACGAACTTAACATCTGCTAGGTTCTCCTTCAACCACTGGTGGTTAATATAATGAACCAATTTCCCTTGGATAGCAAAAACCCTAATGCGCGGACATTTGAGTCCGAGTAGCGGTTGCCACATACGGCGGCCATAGACGTCCCCAAGGTAGCTCAATCGTAAACACTCCAGCAGAGGAGTATCTCCCGTCAGTGCGTCGAAAATGGGGTGATGAATCCATGAAAGCATGATACAGTGAATCCGCAGGCTCCTAAGTCGTCGGACATGTGGCGCAATGGAAAGTAAAGCCTTGTCGTCTGGGATAAGCCCCTCCTTGCAGCCAAAATCGGCTAGTATGGTCAGGTCGATTGGAATTGAATTGCCCGCTTTCTTCAGCTGGAAATCCAGTGTCTGCGCGTCCCTCCCCTCCGGAAGAATACAAAAGATCCGAGTCCATAGCTCGGGTGCGGATGACACGATATCTCGCCAACGTCTGCAAACTAATGCCATGGTGTTTGGACTCAATGGAAGGTCTCCCACCAGTACCCGGTCCTTCTCGTTAGGAGCCCCCATCATGTCCTGTTCTACAATATCCTCCAGTGCAGCCTTGAGGATGCTACACAATGTCTCTGTTGGAAGTAGGTGTATGAAGCACGGTCCCATTCTCGGTCGCATTGATACAACCAGGTGATTCTCATCAAGAATGAGTACATGAAAGTCACATCCATCGATGAAGCTAAGGCTCACCTCGTACTAGTAATGGTCAGTCGGACAGAGTGATTCTAAAGTTCGTAGGCTGGCAGCGAGAGATTCAGAGTGAGGTGAGATGGTATGGCGGACTCCTATCCACTGCTGGCAACCCCTATTGTCACGTGAAACAGCATTACTCATCCGAACCTTCTTCGAAGTTCATCCAGGACTCGGATGATCTGTCAAGCGAATAATCATCAAATATGAGGGGCGATAAAATCTACTTAGGGCTCGGTCGCTTTACCTGCACGGTCCAGCAAAGATGAAATAATTTTAAGTATTCGCGCGATATATAAAGGATGAACGAAGTGACGACTAAACGCGAGCTCACATGGTCTTTAGATACGCTAGCGCCTTATGGGCTACCATGTATGCACAAAAGTTACGGTATCAAGAGTAAGGACATCTCGTCAATGCTTTCGGTGTTAAAGGTAAAACGGGATCCCGTACACAACCGGTGCTGCCCCAGTGAGATACTTGAGTTTGCATGCCTCTCGGGCTTGTGCAACTGCCGTGACGACAGATACACCCTGTCCTTCTCTACGAGTCGGTGTCAATCTCAGCGAGTCGAAGACTGCCTGTGAGAACTTGTCGATGTCACGGTCCGTTACATCCCAAAGGTTCGCGACCAGTGCAGGGCTGTATGTGTGCGAGGGAATAGTCTCAGTGGAGTAACCAGGGGAAAAGCCTGCGACGCACCATCCCGCAAGCATATAATTGAACGGAGTCCCTACTCTGTCAAAGTCTCCCATATCCTTCAATGATCCACTGGAGCAACCCCAGAGCATCGTGGATGCACACCGTTGTAAATGCCGGATCTTGTGTGATCGTGCGTATTGTTCACCTCCACCATGTCCGAAATATCTGCAAGTCATTCAAGAGCTGAAGCAGTAATTGGTTCGTGGTCACATACATCACTAGGTCCTTCTGCTCAAGGGCATTCAAGAACTGCTGTTCGCTTGGTGGATGTCCTATGACTCCTTCCCAGCCTACACTTCGCATTTGCTCTAGCCATGGTCTAAATCGGCCCTCAGTCCCTTTTAAATCTCCGCTGGGGTTGAGAACAAAGAACGTCTTGCGCGAGTCCACCGACATGCGATCTATAACACTTCCTGCTCGGCCCTCTTCGGACGCAAGTCGAACGCGATCACGCAAGAACGCAATACTCGGGATGCGACTCACGCTCTGGCCCCTCAGGACCGGTATAGACTCCCAAGGAATGCCCATAACATTACGGTCCAGGACAAGGAATATATGAGAGTCGTTCACTTCACTTGCGCTCGCCTTGCCTCCTTTGCTCTTGAATGTGGCATGTTCCTCTAGCGCACAGCGGAGATCTACCGTTACCTGGTCTAGATCCACATCTGCGATAGCGACAGGGATTCCATGGAACGTGTATAGGTCAAGGATGAAGAAGATCAAATCTTCGAGCTCTTCTTCACGGCATTTTGGACTCAGGGACGAGAAGCAACTGAGCAGTGCATCAGACAAGCGTGG
>Ga0153958_1000390_pt1 | contig 11096 bp, 6 predicted proteins | sample TSFL042MetaG_FD_104719 | JGI IMG/M metagenome (GOLD analysis project Ga0153958, IMG submission 104719) | Attine ant fungus gardens microbial communities from Florida, USA - TSFL042 MetaG | ecosystem: Host-associated > Fungi > Mycelium > Unclassified | place: USA: Florida, Wekiwa Springs... | reverse complement strand
GGACTAAACTATGGCAAAACCAAATCTAAGCCATTCTTAATCACTTCCAGATGATTCAAATCATCTCAGTAAACTTGCACTTGAGGGCCATCAAGAAACATAGATATGGGTCAAGAAGCCAAGTATTAATCTAGAAAATACAAATTGATTGAGGACCCAAGATGATCAGAGAACAATGAAATGATAGGGGGACAATGAATGATTGAGAAACAAAGCATTGATTGAGACACCAATATGATCCAGGAACAGAGCATTGGCTATCAAAGTATGGACAATGGTTGAATATTTGTAAGATCACCAACAAAAATCAACAAATGCTACACACACCAAATATAACTCCACTACCAGTGATGTGATCAATTGTGCTCAGCACTTTGAACTGTAAACATCATCAACTAAAATGCCTGTAATAATGAATTGAGGAATAAAAATAATCAAGTTTCCACTAAACCAGTAAGGTCCAATTTTTTGCATATTGGTCTCCCAAGGGCAAGGTCCCCCGATCCTGGCACACAACCCAGCATGATAGCTAATATACACTGTGTTTGTCATTTCATACATATCACATAGTGATTGCAGCATGGCCTCAAGTCCAGTCACATCACATTCAGCTGATCGAGGAATGATCATCAAAACTCACACTTTGTTCTGTTCTTGTTAATCGATCATTTTGAATCTTTTGTTTGCCTAGGCTTGGATGTTATGACCTTGCCAAAATTCCACTAGTCTCTTATGGATAGACATATCCCCAGTATGTCATGATGGAATTCCATATAAGGTAGAGATGACTATCATACTATATTTTTCTGGTTGTGTTTTGATGGTCATAAATGGTCTTCTATCTTGCCCTCAATAAAAAGGTAATCATTGTCAAAGGAGATGATGAGGTTCGTGCCTGAAGAGTAGTATGATAGATGACAAATAGCGAAACATGTAATGATATTATGTAAGTTTACAGGGAATGCCATCAAGACATAGTATGGAACTTTGATCTGTTTATCTATACGAGGCGAGAATTCAAGCAAGATCCAAGCCTTGGCAAGCAAAGTATCTGAAATGATAGATGAACAGGAGCGCAACAAAGTGTGAAACATGATGATTATTTATCGATCGGTGGCAGTTAGCTTGCCACTAGACGGGCCGAGATGTGGTGTGACCACCAGCGAGATGGACTGAATGTCATGTTGCAATCACTATATGACATGTGTGACATGACAAACACAATGTATACATTATCCTGAGTTGTGCTTCAGGCTCGGGCATTGTCAAAGACAAATATGAAAAAAGCTTTGGAATGGAGTGCAGTGCCATTTTAGAAACTTGGTTCAGTTATTTCATTCCTTGATCCATCATTGCGGGTACTTTATTTGACGATGCTGTTAGCTCAACATCGTCAAGTGGTTACTGATAACCATTGATCCATCAGTGGCAAAGAGGTTGTTTTTACTTTGTCCATCGACGAATCATGAGACACATACAACATCAATGACATAAGCATGGCAAACAGAGTTCTAAAACTATGGCAATCAATTCTCGATCGTTATGATGTGTTGCCAACAAGTATCAGACCAAATTGTTAGGAACTAAATCTGATTCATCCTGTTCCTCAACCGGTTCCAAATCATTGACATCACCTCAAGGTGGAGTCCACTCACGCAACATTGGAATGCACTTGAGGGGCCTGAGTAAATATAATAAGAGACAGACATGTAACTGGCTAGGAAATTAAACCACTGATTCAGGAGCAAAACATTGATTCGGAAAAAAGAAATTGATCAAGGGTCCAAAAGGATCAAGGAACAATCAATGATCTAGGAATGGAGAAATCCAGGAACCAAGGATATGAACAATGTTTGCGTGCGAATGAGAAATTTTTTACAACGGCAGTGAGCCTGAATTACAAGCCTTTCACATAGTGGTCTGTCATGGGACACAACCAAGCGTGATGGTAGTATACATTGTGTTTCTACATTTCGCATATATCACATAGTGATTGCAACATGGCTTTCAGTCCATTCCTGTGTCTATCATGGAGCACTCCTTTGGCAATCATATTAAATTTAGGCACGTCTATTGGCAAGCTCACTTCCGCTGATCGGGGAATGATTGTCATTATTTTCACGTTGTCTCGTTCCTGTCGATCGATCATATCAGATACTTTGTTTGCCAAGACTTGGATATCGTGATCTTTCCAGACTCTAGCCTTTTATAGATAGACCATACCATGTCTTGATGGCATTCGCTGTGGGATGGAGACAGTTGTTACAATAGATATTGCTGGTAATCTACCTGCTCCATTCCGCTGGCTTTGCCAGAGTTGATGAAGATACAACCGGAATTCCTGTTGTAGACAAAAGTGATGGCATTTGTGTTTGATGAATAGTATGGTAGATGACAAGCACTGAGGCGTGTGGTGATCTTACACCTAGGAACGCTACAGGGATCATATTTTCTCCTGACAAAAATGCACTATGCTCCCAGATTTTGACATTCTGTTCATAGATTATTTCCATCACTGTCAGCTTATTCCCCAGGCATTATCTTCTAGACAATTTCCAGCAATATATTATGGTAACTGCCAGGATTCTACAGCAGATGCCATCCAAACATGGAATGGAACTTTGATCCGTCTATCGCTAGTAGAGGGGATTCTGGGAAGGTCACGACATCCCAGTCTTGGCAAAAAAATATCTGAAGTGATCGATCAGCAGGAACAGATTAGATGATGATCATTCCTCGATCAGTGGCTGTGAGCTTGCTAATATCCACGTTTAATGTGCTGTCGAGGTGAATTGACACAGGCCTGGACTAAAAACCATATTGCAGACACTATGTAATACACGCGAAATGTAAAAACACAATGTATACTACCCATCACGCTTTCTTGCGTCCTAATCTTGGGAGCTCTTATACCTGATAGAGAAAAGGACGTTAAATTTAGGCTTACTGTCATTGTGGAAACTTTCGTAACATGAAAACATGGTTGACCAGTCTCAGCTCCTGGATTATTTCTCGTGCCTAGCTCATTAATTAGTGTCTCGATCAATGCTTGGCATCTCGATCATTGATTGTGCCTCATTGTGCGCCCTCGATCACTTTTATCTCCTCGATCAATGGTTGGCTCCTCGATCAATGTTCTAATTTCTTAGTTACATGTATGTTACTTATTTATAGATGGCCCTCTTGCGTGTACCAACATTGCATAAGTGAGCTTCACGAAGTTTGATGACGTCGTCTGAGCGATTTCGAAATCGGGACAACGAATAAATCAGACTTAGTTCTCGCAAGAGTCTAGTGTGCCACTGTTACCACTTTGGTGGCAGTACATCACAACTTTACATTTCACTTTGTGGACACGTCTATAACGTGAACGCAGAAACATATTCGCGACCACTCTGATCGAGGATTGAAACTTCCTCATGTCATCGATATTGTACGTGTTCATTGCTGTTTATCATTCAATCATTTTTGATTCTCTATCGCTGCCTCCATTAACTGTATGCGCACCTTGTGGTCCTGTTCCTCCACCTTCCCCTCCTCAATCACCCCTTCCATCAGCATCATCGCCTCAACACTACTCAGGTGTGTATCCCCATGATCTTCCGCTTTCTCTGCAGCAGGTTCCTCCATCTCACTGGCAGTCGTCTATACCCCCTGGGTTGCATAGGCACCTGTATCAGCAGATGAAGTGACGAGATTGATCAGTGCATACACAGACGAATGGTGCAACTGTCACTGAAAGGGATGTCGAAGGGGAAGATGGTATTCATCGGAGTATATGTCGAGAAATCGGAAATCTTTGATGGATGAAATAAGTTTCTGCTGTTGTTGCTTGTGCTCTTTGTCTTATTTTGTGCCTCTCGTATCATGATCGGAGCTTGCTATACATCACTTTATTTATCTGATTGCCGTCTTTACGCAGAGGTCCTATAATGGATCACAAATCTCTTGTATTAACAAGATTAGCCTACTGCGATATCGATCCGTAGATCATGTATTGGGTCTTTGTTTAAAACTCTCATGGAATGAACAGATACTCATCCAAGGTCAAAAGCAACAAGTTGTGGATGTCGTAAATCAGAATTACTTGATGGAGTCGTGAAGTGATGACAGTGATCAATTCTGTGATTTACATACTCACTGCAAGCAACAACTCCCTCACTCAGGCTTTCTATTCCATTATCCAGTCTAAGTCTGTATAGGTAGTAGCTGCTACACATTAAGAGAGTGAGACAACTCATTCATGTAGCTCCTGCACAAGTAGAAATGTCGTATGGAAGTAAATAATAATGTTTGACACGCCAGTCAAGCTGGAATTAATCTGTCAGAGCCATTGTCATGTGAGCAATTGCAGACACAAAATCAGTCTAAACCTGCGAGAGCCATTGTTATCCAATAAGAAAACAACAACTGTCAACAATAGCCAAATAATGAGCATCAACTGGATGATGGCCGGAAAATAAGCTGGCAATGATCGAGGAACCAAGTGTAAAGAATGGGCAAGTGAGGATGAATGGATGGAGAAATATGATTCCTATAGAAACTTACAGATGTAAGATCACTACATGGTCATCTGTCATACTCCTCTTCAGGCACCTCATTGCCGTTATCTCCTAAGACCAGAAGTGTCTGTGTATCCAGGGCAAGTGGACAGCGCATTTATGACTATGGGAACATTACCAGAAAAATATATGTCTCCATCCTACAATGAATGCGACCACGGCATAGTGTGGAACTTTGATCCGTTGATCCATAAAAGGCTAGAGAGAATTCTGGCAAGGTCACAAGATCCAAGTCTTAGCAAACAAAGTGTCTGAAATGATAGATCAGCAGGAACATAACCAACAATGATGATCATTCCTCGATCAGTGGCTGTGAGATTGCCCTAGACGTGCCTAAATTTGATGTGGCTGCCACAAATTGGAAGTCATGTTGCAATCACTATGTATGACATGGCTAACATATACCCCACGCTGGGTTGTGCTTCGGGTTCGGGAATTCTTGTCTTATTCCTTGTTCCATCATTGCAGGTACACGATGCTGTTAACTCATGAATTGATTACTGATAATTATTGATCCATCCGTGGCAAAGAAGTTGTTTTTACTTTGTGCATCGACAAATGATGAGTGGCAATGGACACATACAACATCAATGACATAACATGGCGAACAAAGTTATGAAATTCTATGACAATCGAGTTTCGATCGGTGGCAGTGAGATTATAAATACATCTATGTGTGTTCTTATTATAGACGGATTCAAAAATGGTCACAAATGGGAAGGTGTCATGTGCCGCCAGGTAACCGACTAAACTAATGCGAAAACAAAATCTGATTCATTATTTGCCTCAATCACTTCCAAATTTCTCAGATTACCTCGGTAGACTTCAAAGTGGAGACCACTCATGCAACACGGTGTGTAGGTAGCGGCTGCGCAACCTGCATAGTGTTGAGGAAAGGAGGGGAAGCCAGCGAGAGGCTGTGTTACGATCTTTCTCTCTTTAATCTTTATTCGTGTATTTAGATAACAACTTTCGAGCTTTGTCATTCCATCATTTGAGTGCTTTAGGCTTTGCTCTTTCTCCTTAGTGTCATGATGCAAAGAGAAAAACTATATGGACTAGAATACAGTAGAAATGGCACAACAATCAATGTTTTGATTTTTCTCTATGGCCGAATCTGACAATCAAAGACTCGTCCCCTTTGAACTCGCTAGCCTTCCCACAATTGGAATTGCCGAGGTATGTACTTGAGGCCCTCGATAAACACGATAAGAAAAAGACATGTAACTGGCCAGGAAATCAAAACACTAATAGTAAAACATTGATCAAGGAAATATGAATTGATCGAGGGTCCAAATCAAGGAACAATCAATGATCGAGACACCAATCAATCATCCAGGAACGGAGAAATCATTCAAGAGACTGGTCGACAAAGTATGCACAATGTTTGCATACTAGCATAAAGTTTTTACAATGGCAGTGAGCTTGAATTCCAAGTCTTTCACATATTCGTCGATCAATGACAGGCCCAAGTCTGGGACACAGCCACGCATCATGGATAGCATATTTGTGTTCCTACATTTCGCATAGATCACATAGTGATTGCAACGTGGCTTTCAGTCCCCTGATGTGTCCATCTTGATGCCCCTCATTGGCGGGAATTTAGGCATGTCGAGGGGCAAGTTCACTGCCACTGATTGGGGAATGATCGATACTATTTGCACTATGGTTTGTTCGATTGATCGATCACTCAGATACTTTGTTTGCCACGGCAGAGTCTCTCTAGCCTTTTATAGATAGACGGATCAAAAGTCCATGCCGTGTTTGAATGGCATCCGCTGTAGAATCCCAGCAGTTACCATAATATATATTGCTAGAAATTGTCTGGTAGATGATGGCTGGAGAATAAGCCCACAATGATCGGGTCCTAATCTAGGAATAGAATATCAAAATCTGGGAGTGTAGTGCACATCTCAAATTTGGGTCAGGAACAAATATGATTCCTGTAGCAATCCCAGGTGTCAGATCACCACACGCCTCAGTGTTTGTCATCTACCATACTATTCATCAGACACGAACGCCATCACTGTTGTCTACAACAGGAATTCCTACTGGATCTTCATCAACTCTTGCAAAGCCAGTGCAATGGAGCATGTAGATTGCGAGCAATATCTGTTATAATAACTGTCACCATCCGACAGACGCCATCACGACATGGTATGGTCTATCCATAAAAGGCTAGAGTCTGGAAAGATCACGATATCCAAGCCTTGGCAAACAAAGTATCTGATATGATCGATCGACAGGAACAGATAATGACGATCATTCCCCGATCAGCGCAGGTGAGCTTGCCAAAACTAGGAAGATGGAACACTGATCGAGGAGATGAGATTGATCGACGGCCGACAATGATCGAGATGCCAAGCATTGATCGAGATACTAATTAATGATCTAGGCACCGAGAGATAATCCAGGAACTGAGACTGGTCAACCATGTTTTCGTGTTACAAAAGCTTCCACAATGACAGTGGGCTTAAATTTAACGTCCCTTATACATTTCTCTATCAGGTATAGGAGCTCCTGAGTTTGTGACGCAAGAAAGCGTGATGGGTACTACAAAATGCATGTACCCGTAAAATGGTGCAACACCGAGCGGAGGATAAGGTTTGATCTGTCGATCCATAAGAGGCTAGGGGAAATTGTGACAACCTCACAAGATCCAACACGTGGCAAACAAAGTAGCTGAAATGATCGATTAGTAGGAACAAACAACCGATGACGATCATTCTTCAATCAGTGGCCGTGCGATTGCCACTTGATGTGCCGAAATGTGATATGACTGCTGATGAGGTGCTTCAGAGTAGACACAGGAGTGAACTGAAAGCCATGTCAAAATAACCATGTGATGAAAGAATCAGAATTTGAGCTCGCTGCCGTTGTAGAAACTTTCCTATTCTCATGCAAAGATTGTTTATAATTTGTTGACCAGTCTCGGTCCCTAGATCATTGATTGTTCCTCAAATCAATATGGGCCCTGAATCAGTTTAGATTTCCTTAGTCAATGCTTGGGTCCTCGATCAGTGTTCCCATTTCCTACTTACATGTCTGCTGCTTATTTATAGATGGCCCTCATGCGTGCCCCTCGGCAATTCCGACATTGCATGAGTGAGCTTCACGAAGTTTGCTGACGTAATCCAATGACCGATCACGGCAATGAATAAATCAGATTTGGTTTTCACGAGAGTTTAGTCTGTTACTGTTACCATGTCGGTGGCATCAAATCTCAATTTTGAATTTCACTTGTTAAACATGTCTATAACAAGAACACATATAAACATACTGAAACTTTGTTTGCCATACTTATGTCATCGATATTGTACGCGTCCATTGCTGTTCATCATTCAATCATTTTCGGTTCCTCTATCGTTCCCAGATATTTTTTCAAATTGCTTACCAGTATCTTCTGCTCAACAATCAAGTGCCCTCACGTCTTTGTTTGACACAGTGGCCAGGACATTGTGTCCTTAGTTGAAGAACAGCTTATATGAGAGTGTTAGGAGATCTGAGTAGGACTACTATATCAACAGTGAGCTAGCCTCTGCTACCAATCCAATCATTGAGGAATGGTAGGAAGGTCATGATTAGTTGTACTTTAATGAGGTATCCTGGCCTACTCGCTGCAATTCCTGTCTTACGTTGCAAGTGCCATATGCAGATGTGAGCAAATTTTCTTTGCATAGATGTTGTTCCACAATTATAGAATCAGTCTCTGTGGACTATCCCATGGTAGTCGACGGCGGACGGAGTGGATGACAGTGACAGTGTCGTGCGATGTTAGGGCGGTCAAGACTGCTGAGGCCCAGAAAAGTGGAAAGAAAAAGTCACCCAAAAAGTGCCTCATGTCGCAGTGGCTGTGTTATTCGAAGCTAGGAGCATGGGTAGACACTTCAAGAAGTGAGAGCAGTCAACTGCACGGGCGACTGGACAACGCCGCTGAGTTTTTCTCGGTGTTGACAGGGTCAGAAATGTGATGGTCACTGTGTGACAGGAAAGGTTTACTCATCCTCTGGCTCTTTGTATCATCATGTGAGCAACACAAAATATCCAATATGTCTGGGTATGTGCTTTATGCCACATTGCCTACAGCCTATGTTCCCGGCACGAGAATAAAACCCTGAAATGGGTTTGATCTTGTTGGGCAAGTGAGACCGATTATGAGCAGAGGCAGAGGCTTTGATACATTGAATGAAAATCCACTATCAGAAATATTTCTATTCGGACTATCATATTGAGACGTCTCACAGTGCCGGGGACCGTTCTTAAACCTCAGCTCAGCATTATTCCAGACTTGGACAGACTATGTAACAATCCGTAAAAAGAGAGCTTGATCGTGTGAGGATACATCTATATGTGGCATCTATAACGTAAGAAATTGAAGCAAGTAGGGGAGAATGCCGCATGAAAGTGTAAGTCTTGACGCGCTCGAGAGCTGGATTGGTAATGCAATACAGGCACGGAATACGTTGTCCTGGCTGATGTGAATGTGAGAGAAATCGATCGAAAACATGATAATTATAAAGAAACAACCCGGAATGATCGAGGAACTGAAAATGATTGACGATTGATGAGCAGCAATGGACACGTACAACATTGATGACATAAGCATCATGAACAAAGGATCTGAGGATCATTCCTCGATCAATGAGGCTGCTGATATTTGTTCTTATGATAGATGTGTCTAAAAATGGTCTCAAATGAACAGTCACGGACTAGACTATTGCAAAAAACAAATCAGAGTTGTTCTCGATCATTTGAAAACCACTGAGATCACCTCAGTAAACAAGCATTGAAGGGCCATCAATTTATAACATAATCTTAGATAAGAAACAATCGTGTGTCTGACGGAAATGAAACAATGGTCGAGGCACCAAGCATTGATTGAGAAACGAGAAATTGATCGAGCACCGTGATGGGAACAATCAATGATCGAGAAACCAAACAGTGATCGAGACACTAATGTGATCCAGGAACCCAGCACCGGCCAACAATGTGTGAATACTTGTAAGATCACCAAAGGTAACCAACAAATGCTGCATAAAGTAATCACAACTTCACTGCCACTGATGGATCAATAAACCAAACAACCCTGCTCGGCGCATTGAACTATAAGCATCGTCAAATAAAGTCCCTGGAATGATAATTAAAAAAAACCGAACGAAACTTCGTATTATCGGATCCCGAGACTGTGACACAACGCGGCGCGATAAGTAGTATACATTATGTCATACCTATCACATAGTGTCTATCAGAAATCTCACTGCCACTGATCGAGCAATGATCATCGTTTAATCTGTTCCTGCTGATCGGATACTTTGTCTGCTAAGGATTCGGTATTGTCACTTTGCTGGGATTCCCTTCTATGGATAGACGGATCAAGGCTCCATGCTATCCCTCGATAGTGTCCACTGCACAATGGAGACAATTTATATGATATATTTTGCTGAAAATTTGTGGCAGTACTAAATGTCCAGCTGGGTTTTCCAGAGTCGTTACAATGGATGATGTAGAATTCTTGTTGCAGTAGACAAGGTTCATGTCTGATGAGTAGTATGATAGATGACAAGCACTGGTGCATGTAGTGATTTTGCAACCGGGGATTGCACCAGGAATCATATATGTTCCTGACCAAAATTCAAGATTTGCACCTCACTCCTAGATTTTGACATTCGGTTCCTGGATCATTTCCGTGGCAATCATCTAATTGATAATCATTGTTTGTCCCCTGTTTACCACTGTTCAAACGACGGACGGACGCCGGTCGACTTTGTAAGCTGCACTTGCCCACAAACAATGTTGATGTTGCTAACAGCTCTGGACCCAGGAAGCTCCAAGCACATTGAGTTTATTTGAATTGATGTACTATTATCCATATTGTGATGGACCGATGCAATAGACAGACATGTCTAAGCTCCAACATCATTCCATCAACTCTTCCATTCCACTGACACCACCATTCCTTCGATTTTCTTCACTCTGTCGACACCACCGTTCTAGCAGACTCGTCATCAACATGATGCCACATATCACCCGGGGTCACAAGTTAACACCAAGGAATGTAAAGCAGACTTATATAGAGACCAGTTTCACTATACTCCCTCAGCCGTCTGCTCGATCCCAAGACGTCTGAGATGAGACAAGACTTTCATGTATCACAATCTGTAGATTGTAAATATTAACTGAATAAAAATCCAATCAGAATCCACAACATAGCAGACTTCGCAACTAAGCACTGCAATGCTACTCATGGATATGAGCTTGTCCCGCGCGACATAAGGGATGGGTGGATGGTGGGTCAAAGCTATGAGTTATGTCCTGGTTCCAATTTGAGCACAGGCAATATCTGATGTACTGGGACAGGTGGTGAATATATACGCAAGGTAGCGCGTTTGATCCGCGGAGACACAGCATCTTACGTCTCACGGTAAGATGCTGTGTCTCCGCGGATCAAACGCGCTACCTTGCGTATATATTCACCACCTGTCCCAGTACATCAGATATTGCCTGTGCTCAAATTGGAACCAGGACATAACTCAT
>Ga0153958_1000389_pt1 | contig 11097 bp, 8 predicted proteins | sample TSFL042MetaG_FD_104719 | JGI IMG/M metagenome (GOLD analysis project Ga0153958, IMG submission 104719) | Attine ant fungus gardens microbial communities from Florida, USA - TSFL042 MetaG | ecosystem: Host-associated > Fungi > Mycelium > Unclassified | place: USA: Florida, Wekiwa Springs... | reverse complement strand
TTCTTCCAGAGCAGAGCCAAGAGAGTAGAAGGACACTCAATGTAGTATATAAAGAAGTATTCAATAGCATTAGATTATAGATTGTATTTGTATCTAACAATGGACTTGAGATTGATTTTTAATAATTTGAGAGATGAAAAAAAAGCAGACTGCTATTGGAAGAAAGCATAGCAACCTTTTAGCCTATACTATCTACTATTCCATAGACTGTTGTAGAAAGAAAATATAGTAGATTGATTATAACACAAACTCAATAACATAATATTACAGAAATTAAACAAACTTTAACCTCACAGACTGTTGAAGGAAGGGAACATAGCAACCTGACAAACAACACTATCTGCTACTTCACAGACCGTTGTAGGAAGGGAGCGTAGCAGACTAACTTCAACATAAACTTCACAAGCCAGGCCAGAGGCCTAGATAAAAACCTTATTACAGGTCTTGAAGGAGAACAAACTCTTTCTCTGCCTGGAGAAGTGTGAGTTCTACAAGCAACGGATCGAGTACTTGGGTCTGGTCATCTCAGAGAACGAAGTTTCCATGGATCCAGTCAAAGTTGCAGGAGTCCGAGAATAGCCTACTCTGGAGAACAAGATGGACGTCCAGGCTTTCCTAGGCTTCGTGAACTTTTACCGGATGTTCATTCAGGACTTTTTTGCCAAAGCTTGACCCCTCTTTGACCTAACATGCTCTGAACAAGTCTAGACATGGAGCGGAAAGGAACAAACGGCCTTTGAAGACCTCAAAACAGCAGTAACCACTGCTCCGGTTTTGGTGTATCCGCAAGAATCAGACCCATTCTGGATTGAAGTGGATAGCTCGGACTTCACTACAGGAGCAGTTTTGTCTCAGCAGTCGACGACGAATGGAAAATGGTACCCCATAGTGTTCTACAGTAAGTCCTTGTCCTCCGTGGAGCGGAATTATGAAATCCATGACAAAGAAATACTAGCCATTATCTGTGTATTAGAAAAGTGGAGGCACTTTTTGGAAGGAGCGACCCATCTGGTAGAAATCTGGACTGACCACAAGAACCTCGAGTATTTCATGATGGCTAAGAAACTTAACTGTCACCAAGCTCGTTGGTCCTTGCATCTGGCTAGATTCGACTTCTTGCTTCATTACCGCCCCGGACGTACTATGGGCAAACCAGACACACTGTCAAGAAGAGCTGATCACAGAAACGGAGCCTCCAATAATGAGAATGTTGTCCTCCTTCGACCAGAGTTCCTTGCAGTGCGTGCCTTGGAAGGAGTAGAACTGACAGGCATGGAACAAAAGATCTTGTTCGACATACACAAAGAAAACTAGAATGGAGACCAAGAGGAACCCATCGCTAAGGCAGCACAAGAGCTCTGACACTCTGCCAACAGGACAGTGCACTCTTTGGAGTGGTTGAACATAGATGGCCTGCTCCGGTTCCAAGAGAAGATATATGTACCTCAGAGTTCAGACCTACGTAGACAGATCGTAGCCCTCTGCCATGACACCCACATTACAGATCACCCCAGACACTGGAAGACACTAGAACTGGTGTCCCAGAACTACTGGTGGCCTCAGATGTCTAGGTATATTGGCCAGTATGTAAGCACCTGTGATCTCTACCTCCGGACGAAACCCTAGCAACACTCTCCTGTTGGCAAACTTCAACTGCTCTTCATTCCAGATGCATAGTGGGATACACTCAGTGTCGATTTTGTGATCGAACTCCTGGAGTCCTCTGGACATGACGCCATTATGACTGTTGTAGATTCCATCTCCAAGAGAGTACACTTCGTTCCGACGCACACAACGGTCACAGCGGAAGGAACAGCCAGACTCTTTCTTCACCACATCTGGAAGCTCCACAGCCTCCTGAAGCATGTTGTCTCCAACCGCGGACCCCAGTTTGTAGCTTCATTCACTAAGGAGCTGTACAGGCTACTAGGTATACAACTATCCTCCTCCACAGCTTGGTACCCCCAGACGGACGGACAAACAGAACGCGTCAACCAGGAGCTCGATCAGTTCCTCCGTCTATTCGTTAACGAACAACAGGACGACTGGTACGACCTCTTATCTATCGCAGAGTTCCAGCACAACAATCACGTCCACTCCACAATGCAGCAACCTCCGTTCTTACTAGACACTGGACGAATTCCCTGTATGGGCTTTGAGCCAAACCAAGTCCCCTCCAGACTAGAGACAGTCAATGAATTCACAGAGAGGATGAAGTCCACCACTGAAAAGGCCAAATTAGTGATCCGCAAAGCATAGGAGGACATGACACAGTACTATAATCAAAGGAGGACTCCGGCCCCCATGTACAAACCAGGAGACTGAGTATACTTAGACATATCAGACATCAAAATGACATGTCCGTCTCCAAAGTTGTCATATCACCGACTAGGACTCTTCAAAATAGAAAGCCAAGTGGGACTGTCAGCCTACCATCTCAAGTTACCTCATAGAATGAGGCAGTTGCACCCAGTATTTAACGTCGTAAAGTTGTCTACCGCTCCAGAAGATCCGATCCTAGGGAGGAAACCACAAGCCCTGCCACCACCCATCGTCGTTGACGGAGAAGAAGAGTGGGAAGTGGAAGAGATATTAAATAGTTGCTGACACCAGAGGAAGTTCCAGTTCCTGGTCAAGTGGAAGGGTTTTAGTAGAGAACACAACTTTTGGGAGGTAGCCTCCAATGTCAAGACACTGGACCTTGTCGTGGAGTACTATTGGAAACACCCAGCCGCCCCAAGACACATCCGCCAGACTGACTTCGATGCTATTTTCAATCCCAGAACCATTGCTTCGAGACGTAGCAACCTTGGAGAGGGGGTAAATGTAAGGGGACCCCTCACACATGATCCCAGAGCACCCCCCCCATTGCCTCCCAACATAATTTCATTGTGCAACCCCTGGTTACCAAAGAATAGAATGCAAGGGCATTTTAGTATATATTGTAAGATTATTCCCTCCAGGAGCCTTATCTAATTCTCTGAGGAATCTCCTGGAGGTGAGTTGTAACATATTCCATACTATAATTTAACTAAGGAATCTCCTGGAGTTCACTTTGGTCACCCTCACAGTTCTTTAATAAGCAACCCTAGTCAACTACCCTTTGTTTGAATTTGCTAGGCTTAACAAAATGGTACTAATTCTGTATTAGACCTAGTATTTCTTCCACTCTATAACAAAGGCTCCAACTAACATGACATCAGATCTGACCTTAGACTACTATTTGACTATGTACTCTTAATCATTAAGCTAGAAATATGTAAAGAAATTAGTTGCTCTACTAAATGTGCCCTCAAGCAAGATAGCAACAAAGAAAAAGAATTCACTAATACTATTATTACTAGATGAAATGTTATGAACATTGAGTGGAACTACAGTTATTATCAGCCATGGTCTGATAATGAGTGGTTAGTAGACGAGATATTAGTAATGTTAGATAAGGACATTACAATACAGTAATGCATTAGATATCTGAGGACTCTAATGAGACAATTGACTCATAGTATGGACAGGACTCTTTGAAAATATCTTAGACTATTTCTCTTTCTATCTTTGAACTTCATCCAAATGGAACAATATTGGACTAACCCATTTATAGACTTTGACTCAACCTTGACTTACTTGTCACCCTCATCACTGATCTGTCACAGACCAGAAAGAGAAGGAAATAGCAAGTTCTCTCTTTCTGTATTCTCTTTGTAAAATCTTACTCTGAGGAATCAGTATTTTTACTTGTCTTAGGACAACCTTAAGGGTACTACTCAAAGTCTTGTTGACATCTCTTCTCTAATATAACTTTACTGAAAACCTTAACCGGATCCTCTAACGAGGAATGTAAAAATATCAAGTATTAGATATAAGCTTCAAGTTGAACATATATTTAACTGTAAGGTTTAGAGTCTTAACATAGAGAGAAGTTAACACCTAACATATTTATACTAAAGACAATCTAGATAGGTGCATTAACTAGCTAAGCAAAATCTTTGAGGATTTGTGGAATAAACACTCAAAAGAAATATATATTACAAAATACTCCAAGAAGTGGTGGAATTTGGAATGTTCTAATAGTCTACAGAAATATTGGAACAACAACAATATTAACAATTGGCACATCTTCAAGTTAACAACTAGAAAATCTAAAAGAGAGTTCTGTGATCAAAGAATCCAAGAAATTATGTTATCAAACAAATATGTAAAGAAATTACTCAGAGACAATATCCTTAAAGCTAAGTCAGAGTTCTAGAAGCTAAGATAATATTCAAGCAAAGGTATATCTACCCATACAAGCTACTATATATACTACAGTAGATGGTCTGTGCACAGTCCCATGAACATAACTCATAATATCACTAGTCCTATTTTAGTTAAACAGGCATCGCTAAGGTAACACAAGACAAGGAGAATTTGGAAAGAGTAGGAATGTAACTTACAAGATAATATGGCTCATAGAGAGAAGCCTATCTAGTGACCTAAGTGCAACCCTAGGATATCCCCTTACAAAATGGCTCTGGGATTTAATGAACTAGGTCTATAAGAGAGCACTTTTCACCATCAAAGCCATTTTATATAAAGGATTCCTATGTAACATACTTAAAAAACTCTGGAATGCTCTCTACCAATTATATAACTCTGCCCAAAACAGAATGATTGATTCTAGATTTCTTGAAGAACTCCTAGATTATCCAATCTTTAAATGGCCCCCTATTTCAATGCAAGAGTTGCTTGATACCATAGCCAAATGCTCTGCTTTATCAACTTCAGGTCCTAACCATATAACATAGAAACATATCAAGTTCATTCTTTCTGATAACAAATGTCTGACTAATATGACTAATATTGCCAATGCATGCATTCAAACAGAACATTGGCCTGACTACTTCAAAAGCTCAATATCTATTATTATTCCCAAGCTCAACAAACTAACTTATTGCTTTCCAAAGATATTTAGACCAATCATTCTCCTCAATACTACAAATAAACTCATTGAGAAGGTCATCAGCAACTGACTTCAGTTCCATACCATGGTTAATAGTTTTTTTTACTCCAATCAACTAGGTGGTATTTAACAAAAATAAACTATTAACATGGGACTTTATCTAATCTACCTGATAAGAACTGGATAGATTAAACAATGCCATATGAGTATTATTGCATTTGATATTACTTAATTTTTCCCATCTCTAAACCATTCATTTTTTAATTTCTGTTAAAAAAAGTAGGTCTCAATCAAAAAATCACAAATTTTTTCAATAGCTATCACTCTGATCACTTAACTACTTACTCTTGGAATATATTTTAGTCTCTCCCAATTCTATCAAGCATCAGAGTTGGTCAAGAATTAGCCCTATCACCCATTCTATCTGCCATCTATATGGTCTCTGTTCTTAATACTTTTAAAAAAAGAATAAAAAATCTAAAAAAACAAAATACCAATAGATATTTTATTCTTTGTTGATGATGGTCTTATAATTTCACAAGAGAAAAGCTTTAATCTTTCTTTTGTCTTTTTTTTATGTAGTTACAATATCATCTTCAATCTCCTAAAGAATACAGGACTTGCTTTAGAATATAACAAATCTGAGGTCTTTTACTTCATTTGATCTCATATTGCTCTAGACTATTCTATTGATCTCTCTAGTGTGGGTGGTTCTATTTTCAGGCCCAAGCCTATTTAGCAATACCTAGGATTCTATTTCAATCAAAAGTTAAATTTCTACTATTATATACATTTTTATGTTACTAAATGTCTTTCTACCTTTAATGTGATAAAAATATTAGACAATTCATTATGAGGTCTACTTCCCTTGCAAAAATGACTCCTTTATTATACCTGTATCCTTTCCATTATTTTGTATGGATTCCAACTGTGATTTTTCAAAGGTGTCCCTACAAAACATAATATATCTAAACTCAACAAAACTCAGAGAAGAGCAGTTCTGTGGATAATAGACATATTCAAAACATTTTCTTTAACAGGTATTGAAGCCATAGCCAGACTCATACCAGTATTCTTATACTTTAAAAAACTCAATAGATGACATTATCTTAGATACTTCTCTATTCTATATAATTACACCATCAACTTTCTTCTTGATCCACAATATGCAAAAAACCTTCTCTTTTATTGTTTTGCCATTCCAAACCTCACAAAAATCAAAGCTAAAAAGCCCAGTATTAGATATCAATAACTGCTTAAACAAAATAACTGACTTTTTCATTCTTTTTCATCCTAGTTTTTTTTCTGGTTTGAGATTAGTCAATTACTTTATTGATAGAATAGTCTTTCATTTTACTACTTTTTCCAAAGATAAGGACATTTATAAGTATGTTGCCAATCTTAACAATGTATTCCAGTCATCCCAAACTACCTCTTACTATACTACTGTCATATGTTATATTTGATAGCGGAGTCAAGAAAACCAACATTACTACTTTTATTTCACATATCTAGAAAAATTATATTGTTATTAAACAAATAAAAGTTCAAACTATGAACATTACCTCTATTAAAGCTGAATTAATGGCCATACACATTGGACTCTTACTTATTATGAAGGATGATAACAACTACTATATCACTGTCATAACAGATTTACTAGCCACAACTAGAAAAATTCTAAACTTATACATAAACCCTCTCCAAACAATCATTGCTTCTTTAGTGGAAAAAATCAAAAATTTTCTAAACAAAAATAATCATAACACTATAAATTTTTGGTATTGCTCTAGTAAAACTGAGTGGTCTAGACACAAGCTAGTTGATGATCAAGTCAAACAAGCTAGTAATGCACTAACTAATCTAAGCAAGAACTTATTTCTGTTCAGTAAAAAGAAAAAATGCAACAATTTTCTCAGAAAATGGTAGCTTATATTCTCTATTAATAAAAACAGAAGCCAGTTATTCTTTGACTTTAGAAATAAAAAGCAACAGGTCCTCAAACCTACTTATGCCAAAGGAGGATCATGGCTCCTATCCATAGGATTTACTAACTTACTATGTGCTTGTTAAGGATGGAAAGACAGAGGACAGAGGAGAAGGGTTATAAATAGAATTATACTCTGGAATGGTGTACTGTACTACTTTGGAGAATAGATAGTACTTAACAATGAGGGAGAAACCCCAAGAAAAAACTCTGGCAGAAAAAAACGATGTCAAAATAGAGTATGACTTAATAAATGACCTTAGCTTCAACTTACGTGTTGCACCCTAGTCTCTAGTCATAAAGTGATTATGTATTTCGGAGTTGAGGGAAGTCGTCAAAAAGAGGTCCTTAGGAAGTAAAATAGGAATGGAGTGGATAGGGATAGGATTAAAACCAGTTGATGTTAATTTACAAACTGAGGAAATACACTGTAACTATCTAGTACTTATAGGAAGTGTGAAATAGGAGGAAAGTAGTCTACTATGCTATCCTGCTAATTATAATTTCAGGAGAATTATTAGGAGAAATAAATTACATAATTGTCAGATTTCTGGAATATGACATTGAATCATATAGCAGGTATTTTATAATAATGTATTCTCTTGTTTGAACTTCAGCCTATCCATATGAGCAACTAGTAGAGGCATTTAGAAAGAATTATTATTGATATTAACTGTAAGGGGACAACCCTGAGATCGCTTAGATAACCTGGTAGGGTTCGCATCAGCTAGCATTTCCACAGATTCTCGAAGTCTGCAGTCTATAGTTCTCTTCCCTCTAGTTCGAGTCTCCATTATAGTACTATATAGCTATATCTGGTAGTGTAGTTATTATTGTCCTGATGTCTGTGGTCATAGTGACTGGCGCACAGACCAGGCTAGTCTAGTATAAGTAGCTAGTGATGTACAGTAGAATACCTTACCTCAACAATAGTTGAAGCTCCTAGGCTATTCATTGCTTCTACTTAAGACGCCTGCTCTACTATATTGCAGTGTAACTGGGTGTCTCACCAAGTGTGCCCCTTACATTAACCAATTGGGGCATGCTTTATGATGAGGTGAGTAAATCTAGCACTGTTATATTCTGGAAATATGATAATTATGTTATTTATTTCTCCTAATAATTCTCCTGAAATTACAATTAGTAGGATAGCATAGTAGACTACTCTCCTTCTATTTCGCACTTCCTATAAGTACTGGGTAGTTACAGTGTATTTTCTCAGTTTGTAAATTAACATCAACTGGTTCTAATCCTATCCCTGTCCACTCCGTCTCTATTTTACTTCCCAAGGACCTCTTTCTGATGACTTTTCTCAACTCTGAAATACATGACCACTTTATGACTAAAGACTGGGGTGCAATACATAAGTTAAAGCTAAGGTCGTTTATTAAGTCATACTCCATTTGTCACAAAAAGTGACTACTAAATAGTATCATGGAGATATAACAAAATACTTATTCAAATGAACTACATAAATAGCTGGACCTTCGTTAGCAAGTAGCCTTGCTAACGTTGTTCTTTTGGTGTAGTGGTAAACCATACAGTATGTGACTACTGGTTCATGGCACAACTGTAACACCATTCTGACGTCGTTTTTCTCTACCAGAGTCTTTTCTTGGGGTTTTTCCCTTATTGTTAAGTACTATCTATTCTCTAAAGTAGTACAATACACCATTCCAGAGTATAATTCTATTTATAACTCTACTTCTCTGTTCTCTGCTATTCTGTCCTTGACATTCAACATCTAAACTAGTTAACATAGTTATTAATAGCTTCATTCACTTTCTGATAGACAACCCATTGGCCTTTAGCTTTAATAATAGTTAATTTTCATATACAGCATAGTCAGTGTAACAAAAGCACAGCTTACCTCTTTTACTTGTGTCTTTTAGTTCTTCTTTTCTTTTCTCCTTTTTTTCATTCTTAGCTTTTCTTTTAGTTTTCTTTTTGTTGTAGTTATGAATAGTGTATTTTCTTTTTCTTTTTTTTCTTCTTTTTATTATTATAATAATAAGTAGATATAATGTATTTACCACAGCCTGCCTATAAGCTTCATGTAATAAATTGATGATTTAAAAAAAACTATCTTTTTTGTCTTGATATTGCTAAGCTGTGGAGTTTTCTTATTTCTTTATTATATAAACTAAGGAAAATTACCAGATATGACAACATATAAATAAAAGAGTAGTACTGTGAGAATAACTTTGATAACAGGTCTAAATAACCTTAAATAAGCAAAACTCAGGACAGAAACCAGGAATTAGTAGTTTAGAACCCAGATTCTGCTTAGAGTACAAATATTGCTACATAGTTTGTCAAGCTACATAGTAGTAGATATGGGGTAGTTTAACTTCTTTTCTGCTTCCAGGCTTGTATCTGCTACTTTTAGAGAAACTTTTGTTAGGAAATACTTAAAATTACTTTTTTCTAATTCACTAATTTATTATATGGTTTTTGATTGCAATGTCAAGACTTTAGACCACAAGGTGAATATGTGTTTTAGCTTTGAGTCTATGTTAGTGCTTGATATTCCTTTACCTCTCTACAAAGGGTCTAGTTAAGGTTTTTAGAAAGGTTATATCAGAAGTGAAGAGTATAAGACTTATATTGTACTTTTTAAGAATGTTCTAAGATAGTTAAGAGAGCTACAGAGTATAACCTTAAGATTTAGAGAAAAGAACTCAAAAAGAAAAAAACTTACTATTCTCTTTCTTTCTGATTAATATTTATAATAACTCTACATTATCATTTATTACTACTTGTAACTCTGGTAACAACTCAAGTCAAAGTCTATAAATGTATTAGTTCAACAAATCTCCAAATAATTCTAAAGTTCATAAGAGATCTATAAAACTTATGAATACTTTAAAGTTAGTCTAAAGATTTCCCAATAAATTCTATCTAAAAATTGGGCTTTTTGTTCTATCAATCTTAAATCTAAATATTATTAGCAGTTAGCTACATGCAAGCAAAACTCTATTAGTGTTTTATTGAGAATTTGTTATAAGTATGTCAGACTATTAAAATTCTATTAGTAATTTGTTAAAGCTATTTACTAGTCTAGTCTAGTATGTATATGAAACTCATCGCTTCTTTCACTCGTACCATCAACACTGTTGGTAGCGCCTGAGTTTAGTTTAGCGAATAAACCCTCATATTTTTCTCTGTTCAATAATCTCATTGCAAGTATGATTCCCAACACTACCTCGGCTAGACCGGAAGATGATGCCTACAACATACAACGCGGACGCCCGGCGTCCCGCAACAGCACCAACGGACTCCGCAGTACATCCCCCTCCCCAATGGACGACTCCTCCCCCCCTCTCGGAAGTCGATTATGCTGAACGTGTGGCCGCCAACTACAACATGGACATTGAAATTATGGACCCTTCCCTCCCCTCGGATGAGAATGCGACAAACTTCTCTTTCTCCCTCCCAGCATCAGACCCACGTGTCCCCCTTGAGGTGGCGCCTAACCCTGCAATCACCGGCTATAGCGACCTTTCCACAGAACCTTCTCCCCCTGAAGTCATTCCATATAACGCTAACGTCCCAGCGGACCCCAGTTTATGGGACAGAAACTTCTCGGCGACATCTCTGTTCGGCACCAACGAATTCCTTAACAGTGATATTAATAACATCACATGTTCCCTTAAACACATGGCATGTTTCCTAAGACAACGAAACGTTAAGGAACGCGACGCTAACAGCATCAGGCAACTGGACCCCTTCGGTGAATCGGCATGGGACTTTATATTAGCTATATTTGAAACAGGATGGGACTCCCTCATGACTGCCAACAAATCATCCATCAGGGACAACGTCACAAAGGAATTTGGCAAATCTACCAAACCCTCACCTAGTGCAAATACTCGTCATGGTCCTCACGTAACTAAGGTACCCCCCTCATCCCTCCCCGCCCCTTCAAGGAAATTCTGGAAAAATCAAGGGCACGCCAACAGAAAACCACCACCAAGGAAAAAAACCCCCTGTCCTATGCTCAAATTGCGTCAAATGTCGCAAATGCCCTCAAGATCAAGGAAGCCTTCCTAGCCCTACCAAACAAGAAAGTTCTCGAAATGCACAATGCAGCTTTCGGCCAACACACAAACAAAGCTAAGAAAGTCCAATTTACTACTAAAGGACCTTCTAGAAAACAGGCCATTATCCCGAT
>Ga0153958_1000388_pt1 | contig 11112 bp, 4 predicted proteins | sample TSFL042MetaG_FD_104719 | JGI IMG/M metagenome (GOLD analysis project Ga0153958, IMG submission 104719) | Attine ant fungus gardens microbial communities from Florida, USA - TSFL042 MetaG | ecosystem: Host-associated > Fungi > Mycelium > Unclassified | place: USA: Florida, Wekiwa Springs... | reverse complement strand
GCAAACATCTCATTTACACTGTTGTTATAGGAGCATAGCATAAGTAGTGTCAAGCAATCATTTTCATAGCTACCCCGAGTTCCTGCTCTGTCGGTATCATTCGTTGAGAGAAAGGAGACCCGCGATACTGAGAATATTTTGACAAATTGTTTAGACAGGCTAGAGATCAAGACGACGTTTCTGATATGATGAAAGTCCTGACTGTTTGGGCACTGGCTGAACTAGCTTATCCACCTAGTTTATCCACTTGGAGAAGTCTTGACAGATGTCAACTGTCTATTCTGATTTCATCCGACTATTGCCCATTGGGAATGCTGTAGAAGTGGACTACTGCACTCGTAGCGGCCAGTCCATATGGAGAGCGTTATTTTTAGGGAATTTGACTGAATGTGGTACTACTGTGAGTATCCGTTCACTGATTATATCTCTATCACACTACTTGGGTACTTGGCTAGTTACGAAGTCCAGTGTACACATAAAGACAACTGTCTTAGATACTTCTTCCTCAATCGTCTATGTGCTCTTATGACGCCTGAGCTGATTGCTTTGTAACTGCTATTACCTTAACAAGAGGTGCAGTAGTATAGTGGAATATTGTTCCTACCAAAAAGGCAAATGGTGGGGGTGAACCCCTGTCATGTGTGCTGACACCACATGATTTCACCACTAGCCTAAGTCCTAGAACTCTGCCACGGACTACCATTTGAACCCTGCATTACACATTACAAATTGCTAACTTGAAAAAAAATCAGATGGTGTCACAGTCAGGTAGTATTAACTAAACTTATACCTGAATTATATGATCTTTTTATTTCCTCATTACTCAAGTCCTAATATCCAGGGTGTTATCCAAGTCCAGTGCAACATATTCAATACAATCTTTCCTATAGTCTAATTCTGCTGAATACATGGCAAAGTACATTTTGAAAATGCCGCATAAAGCTGCCCATGTAAAAATATCAATGTTTTGAGATTAAATGCTCCACTAATTAGTCAAACTTTTAGGTAATTATTCCCACAGCCTCCCTGCTCCCACAGCCACTCAAAAATTCTATAATGATAATAAAATTGAAAGAGACAGTGAGTAAAGCAAGCTGGCTGTAACCTCACTCTTCTCCCTTTCTCCAACACTACAAACCACTGTTGTAGAAAGGGAGCAAAGCAACCTAATGCACAACACTACAAACTACTGTTGTGGGAAGAGAGCAAAGCAATCTAACACACAACACTGCTCACTGTGACATGGACTGTTGTAGGAAGAGAGCAGAGCAACCTGATAGACAACACTGCTTGTTATGACTTGGCAAAATGGCTAAGTCATTATTTATATTTCTTTTCTTTTCTTTTCTTATTTGGACTTGCTATACAAGAAAGTAATATGGGAAAGTATCACATGACAAATGTCACATGATGGAGTCACATGATAAGTGTGGGAAACTAGTGCACAGACCATGTAGTAGTTGTATAAGTAGTATAGAATATCTAATAGGAACTCTATTAAGTTCTCCTTGTTAACTTGGACTTGGAGTGGGTTTAAGTCATTATGGCTAGAGCCTTACACTGCTCACTATTGTGTGGACCATTGTAAGAAGAGAGCAAAGCAATCTGATAAACAATACTACTTACTGTTAAGACTCTAGACCTCACAGTTGAATATGTGTTTCAACTTGAAGCCTATATCTAACACTTGATATCTTTATGCTCCTTTAAAGGATCCAGTTAAGGTTTTCAGTGAAGTTATATCAGAGGAGAGATGTCAATGAGACTTTGAGTAGTACCCTTGAGGTTGTCCTAAGACAAGTAAGAGTACCAATCCCTCGAAGTAATAGGAATACAGAAAGGAATACAGAAAGAGAGAACTTGCCGTTCCCTTCTCTTTCTGGTCTGTATTTATCCTAACTAGGTACTGTGACTATGTTACAATGTAGTAACACTGATTGTAACTAAAGGTGACTAGTTAAGTGATAGTCCAGTGATAGAAGCAATAGGAGTGACAAGTTGAGTCAATGTCTAATAATGGGTTAGTCTGATGTTGTCCCATTTAGCACAAGTCCAAAGATAGAAGAGAAAGATAGTCCAAGATTTCTCCGAAGAGTCCTGTCCATTCTGTGAGTCCATTGTCTCTTAGAGTCCTCAGACATTCAATGCATTACTGCATTGTGATGTCCTCGTCTAACATTGCCAGTATCTCATCTACTAGCCACTCATTATCAGACTATGGCTGATAATAGTTGTAGTCCCACTCAATGTTCATAACACTTACTATCATATAGACTATTATAAGAAAAGAGCAAAGCAACCTGATAGATAATATTGCTTATTGTTATATAAACCATAATTGTAAGACTCTAGCTGTGATGACTTAAGTTCACTCCAAGTTAGAGTTGACAAGGAGAACTCAATAGAGTTCCCATTTGATTTGGTATACTACTTATACATTTTACTCTAGTGGCTATGCAATATTCTCCCATGGTCCCCATGTTATTCCCATCATATGTCTACCTCATCACATGTTGTGACTGTGACTGTGACCTATGTGTGACTGTGTGACTGTCACATGATGCTTTCCCATGCTCCACCTTAGTAATGATCTAACTAAATAAAACAAAACAAAACAAAAACAAAAATAGAAAATAACTTAGCCATTTTGCCAAGTCATGACAATAATTGTTGTACAACTTAAGTTGAGTTTACTTAGAAGCAAGTTCTTTGAGGATTACAAAGAGAACTCAATGAAGTTTTCTGATTGATTGCTTAACTACTTATACAGTTTTACTATTTGCCTATATTTATATCTACAACTGTTCAAGAGATCAGCAGTTCAATTCTCTTCTATATCATCTTATTTATATCTTTCCTTATCATAGTCAAGGTAACTCATCATATATCTAGTATGTATGCTGCACCAAATGTGGGATAATGGCACTTGACAGATTAATTATGTAAAAATTAGGTAAGTATTTGTCAGTTTTAGCTAAGAATTGGTCATCAAATTTCTTCACACGGTCTCTCTTTTCACTCAAAAATGCAAATAAATTCAGGAAAAATTCAAATAAATCAGGAAAAATTGGAATAAATTGGAACAGGCAGTGACCTTACTGTTATAGGAAGGGAGCAGAGCGACCTGACTTACAACAGTGCAAACTACCAGTATAGGAAGGGAGCAGAGCAACCTGACTTACAACAGTACAAACTACCAGTGTAGGAAGGGAGCAGAGCGACCTGACTTACAATATTGCTTACTGTGTCACAGACCATTGTTGGAAGGGAGCAAAGTGACCTGATAGACAACACTACTTACTGTCACATAGACTGTTGTGGGAAGGGAGCGTAGCAGACTGACTTCAGCACAATCTTAATAACACAGAATTAGTAGAGGGTTCTAGATGGGCCGGAGGCCCAGATGAAAACCTCGTCTAGTATGTATGCTACACCGAATATGGGATAATGCTGCTTTCTAATTAATTATGTAAAAATTAGGTAAGTATTTGTTAGTTTTAGTTAAGGATTGGTCATCAAATTTCTTTACATGTTCTCTCTTTTCACTGAATTTACTTAATAAATTCTACAAAATTCAAATAAATTCAGTAAAAATTCAAATAAATTGGGAAAAATTGGAATAAATTGGAACAGGCAGTGAGCAAAGCGAGCTGACTGTGGCCTTACTGTTGTAAGTCAGGTCACTCTACTATCAGTGTAGGAAGGGAACAGAGTAACCAGACGTACAATATTGCTCACTGTATTACAGACCATTGTTGGAAGGGAGCAAAGTGACCTAATAGACAATACTACCTGCTGCTGTGCAGACCATTGTAGGAATGGAGCGTAGCAGACTGACCTCAACACAAACTTAATAATACAGAATTAGTAGAGAGTTCAAGAAGGGCCAGAGGCCCAGATGAAAATCTCATTATATATGTATGCAAGAAGAATGTGGGAGTGATGCCTGCTTACCCAATGCTGACCAATGCTTGTAAAGCATTAGGTAAGCATTCTCTCTCTTTTTAATCAAAAATTCAAATAAATTCAGAATAAATTCAAATAAATTAGGATAAATTGGAACAGGTAGTAAGTGAAGTAAGCTGACTGTGGCCTTACTATTATAGAAAGGGAGCAGAGTGACCTGACTTACAACAGTGCAAACTACCAGTGTAGGAAGAGAGCAGAGCAACCTGATGTACAACATTACTCACTGTGATATAGATCATTGTTGGAAGGGAGAAAAGTGACCTAATAGACAACACTACCTGCTGCTGCACAGACCATTGTAGGAAGGGAGCAAAGCGACCTGATAAACAACATTACCTATAGTCTTATCATTGTAGGAAGGAAACAAAGTAACCTGATGCACAATAGTACAAACTACTAGTATAGAAAGGGAGCAGAGTAACCTGATGCACAATATTGCTTACTGTGATATAGACCATTGTTAGAAGAGAGCAAAGCAACCTGATAGACAATACTATCTGCAGTTGTATAGACCATTGAGTAAGCTGACTGTGGTCTCACTATTATAAGTCAGGTTGCTCTGCTCCCTTCCCACAATAGTGCAAACTACCAGTATAGGAAGAGAGTAAAGTGATCTAATGCACAATATTGCTCACTGTTACACAGACTGTTATTGAAAGGAAGCAAAGTAACCTGATAGTATCACAAATAGTCACTTACTTGATTTGTGATTGATGAGTTGATATTCAAAAGTGCTTAATAAGCAAATTTAGACAGTGACAAGAGATGTTGTTAAGCCTGAGGTTTAATTCTCAGACTATAAGTCCTTAAATACAAGAAAGTGATAGTCTATGCACTAGGACAGATCATCACATGCTACTACCTATTGTTCTATATATGGTAGTGCCTTTGTGCTATAAATAGTGATAACTTAACCATATGGAGGCTGTCCTTTGTTCTAAGAAAAGGACAGATGACTATCGATGGATAATTAATAAAGTCCATGTACAAACATTAAGGCCTTCATATCTCCACTAATATTAATTTCCTTGAGGTCATTCCAAACTCATTCTGAGCATTATGAAGAAGGCTTTTGCTGAGTTTAGAACCAAAGCATTGATCATGGTAGTTTCTGAGATATTAGTAATTTAATAAATAGTAACATAGTAGTTACTAGTTGATCTACTTAATATCTCGGCCAATATTAATTGCCTCAAGACATGACTGGCATCAATCAAAAGGTCTTTTTGAGGGATTTTTGTAGCCTTTAAGACTATGAGAATCATTGAAGAATTGATGGAGATATGGCCGAATAAAGTTTGTGATAGATGAACAATACTACTTACTGTCATGTTGTGAGGCCCAAAATATATTCAGGCCTAAAATTAAACAAATTTTGTGACTTCACACCCCAAAGTCAGGACTAAGATAAAATCATCTGCTAGGTAGCAAGAAAGGCACAGAGGACTTCACCACCAAAAGCTAGCTACCTAGCTACATAGTAGTATATCTAGAGACATAGGGTCATTACTACCAACAGGCTAATCACTCAAGAACCAGCAGAGTTGAGTCCATAGCCCCATGGCATCATTGCCAAGAATAGTAGCTTAGTCAGGAGAAAGAAGCCTCATATGGAAAAGTCTAGAAAGATGCCCATCTGTTACATAGAACCTTCTGGAAAGGTGTCTTGATGTGTCTGACTGTCATAAAGGATACTGGTCACCCTTGTACTAGCCTTTTCCTAAGGAATCTGGAGACTTAGTGATTCTAAGATATGTTTTCTAGATTGGAAGTAGTTCTACTTGGTGAATAAACAAAACTAAGGTGTAAATACAGGAATTTTCCTTGAGTGTAAAGGTTCCAGTAAATAAGTATAAAGTTAGGCACATAATTATCAATAGATTGTGACTTGGTGTCATGGAAGACTATGACACTATCACAAGAGAACAGGACCAGTGGCCTGGCAGGAAATAAAAATAGCCACAGCATCATTTGATTAGTAATAGGAGCATATTAAAACTGATCTACTATGATCAGAAACAAAGGAGTAATAAAGAGCCTCAGAGAGCTATGGGAACAACACCCAAAACTCCCAAGGCAAGAAAGGAAAAAGTTAGGTTCTGAGTCACTGAGATAAGCCAGAGAAAAAGGGAAATCACTGCAGGATCAATGGTAGGTAACCTAGTAACTTAACAAGGGTAGAGTAGACCTAGCAAAATTAATAGAAAATTATTGAGAAAAGACAAGGAGACATGGAATTCCCTATTACTACTGGAACAATCATTGTAATAATAGATTATAACTGGGTTTATCATTTTCTCTATTTTTTTGTATATTTCTTTTGTATTTCTCTAAACCTATAAAAACTTAGTAGAAAGAAGGCAAGTAATCTTGGTTGTCTCTTTTCTCTATTTGGGTTTTCAAAGTGGAAATCTATTTTTAGAGTGATCAGATCAGTGATTAAGTTGCTTTGACTCAAGACTAAGTCAAACCAAAGAGACTATAGGACGAGTAACTTAGCTGCAGAGACAATATCATAGGAGCTCTAAGACAGAGTTTAGCATTGCTAAGGAGTTGAGTTATACAAGGAGGAGCTAAAGTCTCATATCTGATCACATAGTCAAGAGTACTACTGTGAGGATAGTCTGATCACATAGCCAGAGAGTGCTACTATGAGAACAACTTTGAAATAGGGCATTTGTCATAACTTGGCAAAACAGCTAAGTCATTACTTATATTTCTTTTCTTTTCTCTTCTTTTTCTTTTGGACTTACTATACAAGGAAGGAGTGTGGGAAGTGTCACGTGACAATGTCACATGTCACAATGTCACAGAACAGATGTTGCAGTATAACATCACACAAAAATAAAGTCACATGACAACTATGGGAAAGTAGTGCATAGACTATGTAGTAGTTATATAAGTAGTGTACAAGAAATGCATAAGGACTCTATTAAGTTCTCCTTGTTAAGCGTTGATAAAGGAGCAGTTGGCTTTATTCTGGCTCAGGAGTTAGCTATTTTGATAGCATTAGGGCAACACCAGGCAGGTAGAACTTAGGCATAGGGCCAAGACAGTAGTCTAGAATTGAGAATCAGATTTCAAACATTACTGCTACTATGATATATTAATAGAACTTTAATTTTACAACTTTCTTTCAACTTCAACTTCTGAATTCATTTCCCCACAAATTTGCATGAGGAACACTGCTGATACACAGTATCAACTAGGGTGCTTTTCTTAGAAGATCACACACTTTTATTATTAAAAAAGATCCTCATTCCAAGGGCTTTCTTATAGTTTATCATATAGATCCCATAAATTGCCCATTTCATCTTCCTTCTCCTATTCTTCTATTCTTGATTTCTCTTTTTCTATTCCTTTTTCTTTGTCTTCTTCTTTAATTATCTCTAAGGTCCTCTTTCTCTTCTTGTATCCTTCTTTCCATTTTCTCTAGTTCTTTTCTAATCTTGCCCAATACTCCCAATCAAACCTCCTGTTATTCTATCTATACAACATTTTTTGCCATATACTTACCTAGCAATTCTCTTTTACAAAACTCTTCTCAATTTTCCTTTCTTACTCTCCTGAGTTTCTTACTATATTCTTTCTCAAATTTCTCTACTAATTCTCTTATATCCTCTAAATTCTCTCTTGGCTCCTATATATCTTTCTCGGTCATACATTTTCTCCATCATACCAAGTATCTATCTTTTTCTCTAAACTTTTGCTTATTTAATATCTTTTTCACTTTATATTCTTCTTCTTCAATTTTAACTGGAAGAGACTGGTTCTTTTTCTGATCTTCTATCTGATCTTTATACATTCATACACTGCTAACATTTACTACTAGATATATCTTGACTGACCCTGGTAGTTCTAACTTAATTGCATTTGCTGATATTGTTTTCTTGACCTTATAAGATCTTACAAAGTATTCTGTCAATTTTTCTGAGCATTATCCCTTCATTTGGAACTTAAGATCTTTAGTGTTTACAGTACCTAGTTTTCTACTTTGTACTCCTCTGGCTTGCTTCTTTTTCTATTCATATATTTCCTCATTTCCTCCTTAGTGCTGCTTCTACTTCTTTATGCATTTTCTTTATCCTTGTTGCAAATTCTTCTACTCTCTCAAATCTCCCTTTTTTTCTCATCTTGATACCTATGCATAGATCCTGTTTATTGTTTGCTTTGAGTGGTAACACCTTTGTACTTGTTTGCACCATATTATTGTAGACAAACTTTGCTGTTGCCAACTAATCTAGCCATTGCTTCTGATAATAGTCTATGAATATCCTCAGATATTGCTTGAGTTCTTGGTTTATTTTCTCTATCTATTTGTTTGTTTGTGGATGATAAGCCATTAACAGTTTAGTGTCAATCCCTAGCATCTAATTCAACTTTTTTATCATCTCTACTATAAATTGTGCTCCCCTATCCATAATAATACTTTCTGGTAAACTGTGTAATTTCAGATATTATCTCAGAACAGTCTTGTTACTCCTTCTGCCAAAATCTTTTCTGTAGTAAGCACAAAATGTGCTATTTTTGTCATTCTATTGCATACTACCAGTATTATATCATATCCCTGTACTAGTGGTAACTTTGTAATAAAGTATATGACTCTAGGGTTTCTCTGGTACTGCATTGGGCATTAGCTTTTCTATTGGTACCTCTGTGCAATTTTTATTCCTTTGGTATGTATTACTAGATTCTATATACTTTTTGACTTCTTTTGTTATCTCTGGCTACCAAAAGTTCCTGGTAACCAACTCTATTGTCTTTTACTGTTCTTTATGTCTACCTATTGGCATGTCATAGTATAGCCAGATTACTTTTGCTCTTGACTGATTATCTTGTGGTACATACACTTTCTCATTTGCTTAGCATTAGACTATCCTCTTCTCTCTATTCTTTATCTACTCACTTCATTTCTTCTACTGCCTTTATTACTTCATCATCTTTTTCCTTTGACTTTTTGATTCTTTCTAATAGGTTTACTCCTTCTATCACAACTTCTGCCACCTGTGTTGCTCTTGCTTCTAATCACTTCTTTTTTTACTAGTACTTTGTTCTTGTTATCTCTTTCTATGACAATTTGCCAGTCTGGTTGTTTACTTAGGCTATTAGCTTATCCTATGCTGTTTCCTAGCATATGTTTTAAATGAAAATCAAATTGTGATAAGTAGAGTGCCTATTGTGCTTATCTTTGATTCAACTTCTGGCTACTCATGATAAGGTTTTTATGGTTACTCTATATCTCAAATTTGTCTTGTGTATCTTCTAGCAAATGCCTCTATTCTTCTAGACATCTGATAATTGCTAATATTTCTCTATTGTGAATCTCATAGTTTCTTTCTACTTTGTTTAACAATTTTGAGATAAATACTACTGGTCTCTATTTCTTATCCTCACATTTCTTTAACAACACCTCTCCTGTTGTATATTTATATACATTTTACTCTTATCTCTTTACCTAAATCTAGTACTAAAAGCATAGGTCATATTGTAAATATCTCTTTTAGCTTCTTAAATACCAACTCTAGTTCTCTTTCCCAGTTCCACTTCTTGTCTTTCCTGATCAATTGATGTAGTGGTTTAGGTATGCTAGCAAAGTATTTTGCAAATTGCCTATAGTAGTTTGCTAGTCTCAAGAATTTCTATATATCTTTGACCATTTTGGGCCTTGGCCATTCAAGCTATACTTGTTAAGACTCTAGATCTCATAGTTGATATGTATTCAACTTAAAGTCTATATCTAACACTTGATATCTTCATGCTCCTTGTTAAAGGGTCCAGTTAAGGTTTTCAGTGAAGTTATATTGGAGAAGAGATGTCAACAAGACTTTGAGTAGCATCCTTGAGGTTGTCATAAGACAAGTAAGAGTACTGGTCTTTCTAGAGTAAGATTAGAGGAGGAATCCACAGAAAGAGAGAACTTGCTGTTATCTTCTCTTTCTGGTCTGTATTTATCCTAACTAGGTATATGATAGTTGTTATAATACAGTAACACTACTTATAACTCTAGATAACTAGTTAAGTGACAGATTAGTGATAAAGATGATAAGTTGAGTCAGAGTTGAGTCAAAGTCTAATAATAGATTAGTCTGATGTTGTCTTATTTAGAAAGAAAGACAAGAATAGAAAGAGATAGTTTGAGATTTCTCTAAAGAGTTCTATCTGTTGAATTTGGGAAGAAAACAATTGATGCAACAACAGGGGAAATTCATTGCAAATGCACAATGTTCTTCATTTCTAGGTAGACTATTTATACACAAAGAACAATAAAACATAAAACAATAAGAAATAGCCTAGAACTCATTTAGTATAGTGTTCAATATCCCAATACTATCTATACCTTGAGTCTAATGTTCTGAGTCTTAGACATTCAATGTATTACTGCATTGTAATATCTTTATCCAACAATGCCAATATCTCATCAACTAACCACTTGTTATCAGACCATAGCTAATAATAGTTATAGTCCTACTCAATGTTTATAATAATACTTGTTATCTTCCACCCTTGCATTTTAATTCTATCTCCTCCCATTATTAGCCCCAAGAAATTAATCTTCTTGACTTTCTAGATGTCATGGGTTACCTCAACTATAACCAAGGAATATGACATAGACTAGAATTGAATCAGTGACTAATAGACACTTGTAGATTAAACAAGGACAAATAGTGTAACTTGTATATATAGTATAAGGTTTTCATCTAGGCCTTTGGTCTATCTAGAACCCTTTACTAATTTTGTGTTATTAAGTTTGTGTTGAAGTCAGTCTACTTTGCTCCTTTCCTACAATGGTCTATGTGGCTGCAGATAATGTTGTCTATTAGGTTGCTTTGCTCCCTTCCAACAATAGTCTAATCTTTAGAAACTAAAAGAAAAGAAAAGAAAAGAAAAATAAATATTGACTTAGCTATTTTGCCAAGTCATGATACACTGGTAGTCCCTAACTGACTACCAAGTCCCCTTTACAGGTAGGGTCCACTATCCAAAAAGACTAGTAACTTGAGACAGTCACCAGCTGAGGACTGTCAGCGTCTAAAGTCCGATGACCAGAATTAAGCCAACTGTCTCTTTGTTCAGAGTTTGACAAAGAGAACTCGATGGAGTTCTCGCTCATTTCTCTACCTACTTATACACTTTACTACTGTG
>Ga0153958_1000387_pt1 | contig 11114 bp, 15 predicted proteins | sample TSFL042MetaG_FD_104719 | JGI IMG/M metagenome (GOLD analysis project Ga0153958, IMG submission 104719) | Attine ant fungus gardens microbial communities from Florida, USA - TSFL042 MetaG | ecosystem: Host-associated > Fungi > Mycelium > Unclassified | place: USA: Florida, Wekiwa Springs... | reverse complement strand
CTTCTACTACAAACTTACACCTTTAACTATGATATCAATTCCTAAACAAACTTTACATCCCTCATTTATTTAGCCACCAACGCGCATGGGACCCCGTGCACCATTCAAAATACCAGTCGCGTCGTTCGTTTCCTTTGATTAGGACACACCTCTTAGGTGTTCCTTGCGTGGACAGGTTGTTTGCAGTTGCTCACCAGCAAAATATAATATTCAAGAAGGATATTCAGGATACCGTTGTAACAATCGGGTTCAACTCCTACGTTCACAGTCCTGACCACCATGTTGCTGTCGTATCGTTTCGACTCCACGCCCAACGACGGAATCATTGCAGAGAATGAATATTATCATCCCTGAATTGACATTCACTTGTACGAGCGTAGCTAACATGAGTATGTGACACAGCGCGCACGCCGAAGCCCGTGCTTCCTGTCTCCGGGCCGGGTAACCTTCACTCTGTAAGTTTCATCCCGTTGTTGGAACCGCACTCAACCTGATCCTGTAGATCCAGAATGTAAACTCGAGCTTGTACCACACTCTGCCCTTCCTATGGATGTGACTGGCGTTTGTCAATGAATCCACCCTTATAGTCCAACTTGAATCTGGCTTATGTTAGTCAAGCGTCAATCGTCGCGTCGTCCAAACGCCAGTGTGACTACCAGAAACTCGGCGTTTCTGAGGAAAGTTCAATTGTGCGCTGCCAGCCAGCACATTGGATGTGGGCAGTGTAGTGTGCCAGTGATGAATACGAGGTTTATAGTTTGTGCAGAGACGCGATGGATGACCTTCCTCCGTAACATGGTAAGTTCTATGATGGATGCTGACTCTTCCTATGAGGCCCTCGTGTTGTATGCGTTCCTTCGCATGCCACATCAACGTGGGTTCATCACAGATAATCAATCTGTACGTCAGGTTTACCAACATTCACGACGTCACCCACGAATTATTATTCACTGCCGGTCACTATCTGGGTGCCTTAGATGAATGAGATCCTCATTGATAAATACATCACGATGTTTTCGATAGTCAATGTTGTACATGTCGTTTCAGTTAACAATTTCAACCTTACATACGTCCTCATTTTCCGCGTTTGAATTGAACATAATTGAGGTCGCGGTCCATCTTAATTCTGGCTGCTCCACTTTGCCCACTTCTCACTCGTTAAAGCGGGGCCAATGAGACCCAAAGTATTCGAACGTCGCGAATACAAAAGCATTTTTTCACCTCCCACACGAAGTTCCATCATCGTGCCCTTCATCGTGCTCTTCATATGCCAGGAAGTTATTGCCAACACGGAAATTATCAACTTCCTTGCCTCTGAGGAAAACGACGTCGACTTCTCACAAACTATAGTTGGCAGTACTTGGTAGGTTCTGACACGATGCTTGGAGCCAGATCCTGGGTGTCTGATGGCAGTACTGCGTGCAGGCCAGTGCTAAATTACAGAAATAACCAGGGATATTGGAACGTAGACCCCGCTCTGCTCGACACGCCTTTGCAGCAGGTGTGCGAGTCCGAGACGGCCATTACCCCGGCGAACCCCTTCTCATGCCCTCACGAGCTTTGGCTAGCGCTGGATCTCGATGATGAAAGCTGGATGGCCTATTCAAAGTTTACGCTACGTCTATCCTGGCCTGCTTCTGTACGTTTTTTTTTCGTCCAATCCAAAGCCCCGATTCGCAATGGCTGACAGTTCATCACTCATTTACAGTCCCCCGCGGATTTCTTGCTCGAAACCTACGGTCCGCAGGCGATCTCCGCCCGCTTGCCTAAGCAACAGGACCAGTCAGCGATAGCTGATGCTTCGATCACTACGCCGCATTTATCGCGCACTACTCGCATGAAATACGCAAGAATACGAGTAGTCGATGCTGGTGTGCTCACGCCCACCCTCGATTTGCCTCCATCGGCGGAACCGATACCGTTTTTCCTCGTTCTAGAACCGCTTTTCCTAGGCGTTTTGCCAATATCTCTCCTTCCGACAGCGTGCTTCCTTGTCCCCATTCTGTTTGGAACGGCTGTGGCCATACCGTGGATAATTGGCTATCTCGATCATGTTGTACAGCAGGCAAGACAGGAATTGCACGATCGTGGCACAGCTCAGGAAAGGAAGGAACATTGAGATGTGTTAGTCGTGCGGTGTACATGCATTTCTTCTAGATCTGTGGCGTCACATCTCGACAGGGCAGTCCAACCATTCAACACGCATATATTCTTATTTTACGCTTGCCAAAGAGAAACCACTTCATACCAACACATTGTGGTGACATCTCGCTAAACTAACTAAGAAAGAAATGAACGGTCCCTCAACCAAGGAAGATTCCGCCCCGAGGTGATGATCACGCAACGCTTTCTAGTTCAACCAGGTGAACCGCTGCGAACCATGCAAGGATGATCTCGACTCGTGGACCATACAATGGTATGCTGAAGTTTAATGGCTTCTTTTTGTTCCCACCTTTAACATTCTCCGCTGCTGCCTTCTCAGCACGTTCCTTTTGCCTCGCAGCCACAGGGACAAGCAGGATACGCGCACAGTCCAAGGCCTCTATTAAGTCATCATGGCTCCTGCTGAAGGGACTAAGCGGGGTATTTCGTCCGTTGTTGGGTATCGAGGAACCCGACGGCACCTGAGTTGAGTTCGAAAAAGATGCAAGAGCCGGGAAAGACTCTGTATCAGCAGAGGATGTGGATATTAAGGATGCGGGGGGCGACGGGGGGCGTGGAGGCTCAATGGCAAGTCGATGTGTCGTTTTCTTACCCTGAGCATATGAATGAGGTTGTATGCCCAATGTCCATCCACTAGCAAGTCGTTCGAGAACCTCGATGAATTCGGCTTGAGCCATTGACCGAGGGGGTAGAAAAACAGGGTATCCTTCCAACCCGTCTACGGTAACTGCTGTCCGAAAGAACGTGGTGAGCAAGTCGGGTAACTCGGCGAGCATAAGTTGGCAAATAAGGATATTGAAATGAGATTCCACGAGTAAGGGGTGGTAGGTAGTGAATGTTGGCGGGAGAATGGAGTCGACGTGTGCGAGGCCAGACGCGGGGGACGCGTGGGCATTCGGGCGCACCGATTCGGTCAAGAGGAATGCAACTTCCGCCCGTTTGGCCAGATCCGCTTGCATTGCAGCAGGACCCTCGAGGGTGTCAAAATGAGAGAGAAAACGTTCGTGGTCACGCAGACTCTTTTTCAGGAGAGAATAGATTTCTTCACGGAAACTGTCATCCGCAAGAATCCGGCGATATGCCTGGGCCTTTGCGCCGCTACTGCGCCCCAGAGGTCCGTCCGGATTTCCTATCTCGACTCCACCATAGCGGCCATTGAAGAGGTAGCAAAGTCGCATCTCAGTTCCGTCAAGCGACGTATTGACCTTGCTGACGCCCTCGAGCTGCAATATTGCAGATTCAATAAGGAACAGAGCATGTTGCAAATGCGCTGCCCCTCGCAAAAATAATACCTGTGGTTCGATAGGGTCTGGCGCATCTGGCAAAATTGAGGAATGCAAAGGTGTGTGTTTCCCCCACACCCCCTCAATATTAGGCCCATCCGCAATGGCAGACGTACCACTAGGAGGCGCCTGTCCGTTGTTTTTATTTAGGCCTTTTTTAATTTTGGTGGTTTTCCCCCGAAGCTCACGGGAAGTTACCATACCCTGATGTGCGGCGCGTGCTTTCCGCACCGCACGTGACTCTCGTAGGGCGTGGGTGAAGTCCTTCGTTGCCAATGAATACTCGTCGCGGAAACAATGTATTATTCCACGTGTCCGATAATATTCTAGTCGTTGTGGATGGGTAGCAATCAGCTCATCAAGCACTTGGGTGGTTGTGGAGTCCGCGAGTTGCCTAGTGGTATTGAATTTAAACAGTCAGGCAGAGATTCATATTCGCTACACGAACCGCGAGGGGATCTTCTCATGGAAGAAATGAACATATCGTGCATCAGCATCGTACGGATCTACATGCAGTTACGACGTCAGCGATGTACCCCATTAAATGCATCACTCTGGACATACTGTGCTTGAGCACCTTCTCTGCGATGTCGTCAAACACGCTCCCACCCTGCATGACCATTACGCTACTGGCAATTTCGTCCGCCTTGTATGCGGCGGCGAGCTTCTGCACTGCAAGAGCCCTGAGCCTATGCACACGCATTGCACTCATAGCGACATTCCTCCCTCCGCTGGTGTTATTTGAGCCATCAAAGCCAAGCGCTTGTGCAGTAGCCCATGGGTTATTGGTTGGCGTGCGCAAAGAACCAAGAGCGGCGGCTGATAGACCAGAAGTGGCGCGTACGGAAAGTTCTGAAGCCTCGTCAATCAACCTCCTGATCACCGCAATATTTCGAAAAGTCCCGGGGTCAATGGGTGGTGGGGTAGCTTTGCCCGGGGTAGGCAGTGGAAGCGCAGCCAATTGTGGGGCAGAGGAATACAACGTCGATGTGGCGAAAGTGTTCTCCGGTGATTCAGAAGGTGGATGAACCCGAAGTGAATGGAGTACACTGTCACGATCGCGAGAACGTGATGATGGTCGCACCTGGGTGTTCCCAAGGGAAGATGATGGCGAATGGGAGCGGGTAAGTGGGGGAAGGGCAGGCATATATGTTTCCGATGTAGACATAGTGGCAGGGTCAACATTAAGGGCTAGCAACGATTCCAGCAGTTCCAAGGGAAGTTGTAGCCATGGGCCCTAGTACCAGCGCGAAGGATCAGCCGGCCACCTCGGAGTAGCAGGGAGAATAATTACGTGGTAAGAGCTAATGTATTTCCAATGCTTGTTTCTGTTGATACAGAGCACAGAGGTGCGCTCGAAATCAGGCGAAGGTGTAGCTGGTAGCTTTCCGGGGAGAGAATCGGTGGTATCAAGAGATTTCGGCTTCTTGGATTTCTTCTTCTTCTTTTTCTTTTGGCTCGTTAATGCGGAAGACTCTGAGGGTAAAAGATCGCGAGTCGGTGAATCTTCAGTCGAGGAATTATTAGAGGCCGAAGAAGTCATGACCTCAGGAATGCATTGTATGGGCTCAGCTTGCCCGACTATTGATCTGTGATCGTAATTTGGAATGGGGGCCGTTTCGGATGATAAAGAGGCCTGCTTGGACATCATCTGAGACGGTCCAGACTAAGTTGCTTGTTCGTTGCTTGTCAGTACTTACATGATAGTAGTTTTTGCCGCGAAAATCAATTGGCTCTAATCGGGAATAATATTCTCACGGTTGAACTACTGTAGGACTTACCAAGTTGAAGTCATTCAAGATGCTTACTTATACATAGCACTTCTCCTCTTCTCACCGCGCATGCGTCCAAGGCTACTTTGCTGCTTGTAACACATTTATAACTACATTCGCAGATACTAGTGATGGTCTCATGCGGTTCTGGGAGACTCACCAGGTTGGCCATTCGACTGTGGTCTCCCGTTTTCTTGCTGGCAATCATTGGGGGAAACCTCATCGTTTCCCTCCCTTTTAGGAGTCTCCCAATTCCACCTTATCTAATTCTTCCGGCTTCTTGTTCTTACCCGAACGATTATAGTGCGGTAGTGTTGTATTTCTCTACGCCATTTAAGTAAAAGATACCACGTAAAAACGGAGGGTGAAGCGGCGTCCGCGTTTCATGAGCGCTCACATGACTGCAGTTTTTCAGCTTTATCAGAACATATGTTACACACTTTAGGAATAAGGCTTATCCCTATGGCGCATTTTCAGGAATTTCCCTTGCACGAGGGCGTTGGCGTCTCACGTTTGGGAAATCCTGGCATACGTATCGTCCATTCTTCCTCGGATACATAGTAAAGACGGTCCGATAAGTAGTCCGGTTGGGCGTTGTTCGGCTTATCTATTGTATCTTATCTAGGTGGACACGTGCACCGATAGTGTACTTTTGCTTTTGCCTGACCTATAAGAAGGGGCAGTGTCTGTCCCCAGTGGCTTATCAGCCTCAATACTTCCGTGCTTACCCCATGGCTCCAACCGCGTTGTCCGACACCGCTACGACGGTCCACACAGCCGCTACAGCAAAGCCAACCAAGTTTAACCATCCCCTAGACCCTTTGACCCCAGATGAAGTTAGTGATCGGCTCTCCGAGATCACCATTTCATTTTTACTCAACCTCTGGTAGATCAAGGCAGTGTCGCTAGCGATCCGGCATTATACCGCAACAGCAACCCCAATCAAGGCCGTCCGTTTCATCACTTGCTCTCTCCTCCCGCCGCCGAAGAAGGCTGTCCTTGCGGCACTAGGCATTTCTCTCACTCCGGGCGCCCGGCCCGAAGCCCCCACTCCGATTGTCAGGAAGGCCGAGAGTGATGTAAGTAGCGTTATTCATAATTTGCACAGCTGTATTTCTAACCACGTGTATCATAGTTCTTGGATGTCGTCAATGGGTCCGTTATTTTTGCACGATCGCCATCATAGCTCATCCTAGCTTAGAGGAACTTACAATGCCATCCTCTCCCTTCAAGATGGGGAATGGAAGGTTGATACCTGTGAATTAGTTGCAGAGGGCTCCGAACCTCAAATAACTCCAGAAGAGCTTGCCGCTTGCGAGCATATTGTCCGCAAAGATCCCACCGTGCAGGCTCTTGCGAAAGAAGTTGGTAAGTGCCGATCACCTGCGACTCCATATTTCGCTCACTATTCCGTAGGTATACTACCTGAACAAATCTACGCTGATGGCTGGGCCATTGGTTACGACGATCGCTTCCCGAAGAGTACTCGCTTGCAACAAGCTTTCGTCTTCGCTCGTTTCTCTGAGCACGAGAACCTTTATGCCCATCCTTTGGTTAGTCCTTTCTATCTCATCCCACTCAAATTACTGTCTTACTTTTCATCACTACAGGACTTTATTCCAGTCATCGACTCTGTCGCAGAGAAGGTTGTCCAGATTGACTTCCCCCCGTCCTACAAGAGAGCTGCCGATGGATCTGCAGAGCTGAGCGTTCCCACCACAGGGCCGTACCCATTGTCCGAGGCCTCGTTGACCAAGTCTAATCGTGAACGCGTTCCGCCTCCGCTTACGCCATTTGAATTCCTACCCGATCTCCTCCAACAATCAGATCCGACCCATAAGCCTCGTGATGATATTAAGCCTCTCCACGTTCTCCAACCCGAGGGTGTGTCGTTCAAGATGGACGGTCATGTACTTGAGTGGCAAAAGTGGAAAATGCATGTCTGTTCGTCATCCCGGTACTCATTGTCGTTGGGCATCTGATAAATTGTTCTTGTAGCATTCACCCACCGGGAGGGTATTGCCATCTCGACGATTACATACAACGACGACGGCGAAATTCGCCCTATCTTTTATCGCCTGTCCCTTGCGGAGATGCTTGTTCCATATGGCGCACCAGAATTCCCTCATCCGCGCAAATTCGCGTTTGACTCGTGAGTGGTCCCCCAGTCATTATTCACGCATCTCAGGCTATTCTAGTGGCGAATATGGAATGGGTACGCAGGCCAACGAGCTATCTTTAGGGTGCGACTGTCTCGGGCAGATTCACTACCTCGTACGTATCTACGACCGTCGCACCGTGTGAGGATATCTCGCTCATCCGCTTCAAGCCTGGTGCATATATTACACATGCCGGGACTGCATTTGTAATCAAGAATGCGATCTGTATTCACGAAGAAGATGCTGGTGTTCTTTGGAAACATACTGACTATCGTCCCGGTGGTCGTTATCAGACAGCTCGCAGCCGCCGTCTTGTCGTCAGCATGGTTTGCACGCTCGCAAATTATGGTACGTCGAGACTGTAGCAATTTGATTTGTGTTGGCTAAAGCTCCCCTTGCTACCAGAGTACATCTGGAACTACTATTTCTATCAGGACGGTAACATCGAATTTGAGATCCGTCTTACCGGAATTCTTCAGGTATATGTTGCTGGCCAAGATGAACTCAACCCTTACGGTACGACTGTGGCTCCCAACGTCATCGCACACCATCACCAGCACTTATTCTCTGTTCGGGTCGACCCCATGATCGACGGCCTCTACAACTCTGTCATCGAATCTGACGTCGTGCCCCTCAGCGCCCCCACTGGCTCTAAAGAGAATTTCGCTGGCAACGGTTTCGTTGTGCAAGACACTGTTCTCAAATCTCAAGTACAAGATGGCGCTCGCGACTTCGACTGGGCTCGTGAGCGTCGCTGGCGCATCGCAAACCCCGCGCGGACACATTATTCATCTGGCAAGCCTACAAGTTATAATATCATGATGAAGGGAGGTGTACTTCCACTTATGGCGCAAACTGACTCCTGGGTTGCTCGTCGTGCCTCGTTCGCCCACAAGCCGTTGTGGGTCATTAGGGATAAGGAGGGTACAGATGGTAGTAGGATGTGGCCTAGTGGAAAGTATGTCCCACAGACGCGCGAGGAGCCTCAGGACTCTGTTGGCAAATGGGTCAAAGAAGGAGACGGGAGCATCGAGAACGAGGACATCGTGCTCTACCTGACTGTCGGTGCGTCATACCCTTGTTCTCACTCTCTTAGGTTATTGGACAAACCACATAACATCTCTTTCGCAGGCACGACTCACATTCCTCGTCCTGAGGATTGGCCCGTGTAAGTACCGTTTAATTAGATGAATATTTTCAGTGCCCTAATCCTCCCTAGCATGCCAGTTGAGCACGTCAGTTTGCTGTTCAAACCTAACAATTTCTTCTCGAAGAACCCGAGTATGGATGTACCAGGAACGAACGACCCGCTGAGCAAGCCGGCTTTCTCCAATGGCACGACTGTTAACGGAGCGAATGGCGCCAACGGAACGAACGGGCAGGCTTGCTGCTCGCACTGATGATACCCCGCTCGGTATCTGCGTACTCGAGGACACCACTGTATAACCTATTGTTCCTGCTCATTTTATCAGCGATCTCGAGTACCTATATGCTTCCTCGGACAAAGAGCCGAGCTTTTAATCTGCTTTCACTGTATTACATACTTATGATTACTCGGCGAAAGGTGTCGAGCCCTCTAATATGTCACTGTAGCACCTATGATTACTCGGACAACCGAGCTTTTAATTAGATATCATCATCTTTGATCTGGGCGCGGTTGAATTTAAGATTAAGCAGCAAGAAAGATGTACTTGCATGCAGTGTGGACATCCAGACGTGTGTATCCCTCGCTCGAGAGCGTGTCTCGAGGTGGTCCTTTAATTCCTCGTTCAGAAGCTCAGTCCTTGCATCGTCGGTCTCCTTGCATCTTCTTCCAACTTCCAAACATGTCTCTGCTGATCCGTACTTGCAGCACCACCGTCCTCAGGAGAATCCGTCTCGGCAGCCCTCAATGTGGGCCTAACACCGAGCGAAGCGCATAACGCCTTGTATCGCGACCGAATCTGGCGCTGCAGCTTCGCCATATCAATCTCGTCAGCCGCACCAGACGCCACAGCAGCGGCCGACTGGTTGGTGCGCGGGAACTGCGAGATGAGATCGAGAAGATGCTTGATGTGATGCGCCGCGCGTCTGCAACGATGCCGCGTCAGGTTTGGCGGGAGAGAACAGTCTGCGGGGCGGCGTACTGGTCGCTGTGTCCATGCTCTGCGTATATCGCCTGCCAGGTCGTGGCAAAGCCCTCGTAGAACCCGATCTCTTCCCATATCTCGAAGCCCTTCTCGCGACCGACCGCTCGGCCTTCGATCAGCCCGTGGATGCGTCCATGGGCAAAGCCGTCGGTGTACCCGGTGTCGTAAAACCTGAGACTTGCTCTTCAGAGGGGTCTGTCAATTAGAAAGATAATGAAGCCAACGTCTGTTCCAGGTGCACGAGTGCTTCTAAGTCGAATTCATCAGCCATGGTAGCTGAAACGTTGAAGGATTAACGAGACTAAATTTCTGTAAATAATGGACTGCAGATGAGTTTGTATGGCAGAAGGTTTCTAAACTGTATGGTAATAACGACAAACAAACGGTCGACGGCATATTATTCCTCCCTGTAACGCGCATAGTCATAGCAGTGTACACTGTATACAACGCAATATCAAAATGTAAAGTACCATGAAAAATTACTTATTAAAACTTTGAACTCCAGACCCAATCATAACGCGCTTGCACGATCTAGTAAGCCCCTGACCCGCCTGCTGAGTCGTTCAGCCTCTATCTTCCGCTCAAGGACTTGCTGAGCAGGAGTAGCTTTCCTCGGCATCCACTTCTTTCCACCTTTGCTGTCGCCTTCTACTCTCTTCGCGTTAAGAGCAGAAAGATCGACAACACGGGGTGATGAAGAGAATTTTATGACGTCGCGGTAGAGCATCTTGGTTTCTGTGGCGAGCGAACGCACAGTAGGAGTCGATGGAAGTTCGGAATCTGATTCGTCTGTGTCTGATTGACCTGAAGGGTCCAGTGGAGGCGTATGTACGCGGTTGGCAGGTTCTGGAAGGGGTGGTAGTCCTTGTATTTCCTTCAGGAGATCTTGCCCTTTGAGATATGAATTCTCTGTCCGCAAGAAGCGAACAGTGCCACGAAGAGCCTCGATCTAATTGAAAGTTAGAAAGAACAAAAAGGCTTCAAAACCAGCACAAACCTGTTCTAGAAGGTGTGATGTTTCCACATTGCCCTCCATGGGAACGTTCTCCGAATCGACAGGTTGCGCACCAACCACTAAACACGACAAGTCATCCAACTGGTCAATGGACTCAGATACAAAACACACCTTGTCGCTCCGAACCTGCAACCGAGGTCTTTAGTTTCGCGTTGTCTTGTTCGAGTGTGTCCAGATCTGCCTGGAGTTGCTCCATTGCTTCCTCGTACGCGCGCTCCTGTTTGCGCGCTTTCGAGATTTCAATCTCAAGTTCTGCGATGGTATCCGCTTGCTTCTTGACCGCCTCCATGCGCCGCTCCATCAGCTCTATCTTCACTCCTGACTCCTGTATTGTCTGGTCCTTCGTCTTGAGGTTTCGCACAAGCCCTTGAATCTCTTCTTGCAGTTGTGCGGCTTTGCGCTCAGCTTCAGCATTGACAGCCATGCTAGCTCTGATCTCTTCAATTCGCAGGACCCATGGTGGCGTCCCAGAGACTGGTCCATCGTCAGCGTGATACCAACATTGGACTCAGAGAAAGCTTACTCTTGAACACGTTTTCTGCTTCCATCACCAAAGGTAACAACCTATTGCACTCCGCCGAAAGCTGAGCAAT
>Ga0153958_1000386_pt1 | contig 11125 bp, 13 predicted proteins | sample TSFL042MetaG_FD_104719 | JGI IMG/M metagenome (GOLD analysis project Ga0153958, IMG submission 104719) | Attine ant fungus gardens microbial communities from Florida, USA - TSFL042 MetaG | ecosystem: Host-associated > Fungi > Mycelium > Unclassified | place: USA: Florida, Wekiwa Springs... | reverse complement strand
TAATATTTTCTCCCAGATTTCGGATAAGCCGGTCTAGTAGACGTGGGTTCCTTTTAGTTTCTGCGTGTCCATACCAGTAGCTGAGTGGTATCAACGCATTTGAGGAGAGCGCGGTCGGAGCTGTTGTAGCAGCACAACCAAGAGGATTAGCTGCTGATGATGTAGCGATAGGACTGCGAATCGTAGCGGCCGATATTACCCCAGGAACTGCCCAACCCCCCTGACTCACGACTTAATACAACAAGGTAGACTCATTGCTTGGCGTGCTCACCTCACTAGGATCGACGTTTACCAAAGTCGGAGACCAGTTCTGACCAGCCCTAACAGCATAGTTTGTCAGGATCTTGCATACTGTTGTCTTTCCTGAATTGTCTGGACCAAGGACAAGGACTCTTGGTGGCTCTGCGTTGGCATTTGCGTCATCATCTAGAGCCGGAGACCCATGCAAAATGCGGAGTGCTCTGACACGCATTTGTTCAAACGCAACGTGGACATTTGCGTATGCAGCCATAGGAGTTTCCTCCGATACATATTCTGTGGAGGGATGACCTGTAACGTAGAAAAGGGACGATTAAGGGGCACGTGGGATGAATATGCGGTAGGACTTATCTCCAAAGCACAACCCTGCCAGGTGAAGACGGCAGCCTTGCATTCGGCCCCGAAAAGATATGTTTTGCCTTCTGCAAGTTCTGCGCCGAAGACCTCAGCTTGTCCACGAGTCAGCTGAGGAGTGGACACATGGTTGGAACGACAATTCCCCCGCGGATTTTAATAGACACACCTTGATTGTCAGTGAAGAGCCAGGATCGAGCTCAAATCTGTACTCTGTCTCCGGGTCAAGGACCCACTGCTTAGTGTCAGGCTGTGTTTCATCAAGATCTGACATGACAAACTACAGCGACTGCGGAGATAGCTAGCAGTGATGTCTATGTACACTGAAGTTCAATGTTCCACTGTCTTCTTCACAGCTTGACTCGGAATTCCGTGGAGATGGAGTTCTAGTAGAATTAGTACACAATTCTATTTTTTCGTGGCAAATTCTACCTGAATTTAGATGAGAACCGCGGTCATCTCCGAACGGAAATTGTATGTCTCCATACACTGAACCTAAGCCTACGCACGATCTAACCATCAATATTGATGTGAAGCCGATCACTGTTCACTGCCCTCATGCCCGAATTACGTGGGGGCCTTTATAAACCTCTAGTGTGCCTGCGCCGTCTGCCGTCGTTCCTCCAATTAGTATGAGCTTAACCAGCGACTCTGAGGAGAGACAGCATGCCCCTACTACTTTCGACAAATGCGACGTCGACGTCGGCGCCCAGGTGACCGACACATCGCCTACACAACAGGACTACCCTCGGCTGAGGTTCGTCGCTTCATCACCAATGACTTACCATTGCACCTACTAGGCATATTATTTATAGGGCAAAGATCGATTGGCATATTATGCCGTTTATGTGCAGTAAGTCTGACCTTCGACGCCATCTGTTCCTCAATGTAGACTCACGACAGTCATGTATCTGTGAGTATATCACCACCATTTGTTACGTTTTTGCTCAAGGGCCTCTGTAGGATCACCTTCATGGACAAAACTACTCTGGGAGAGTCAGCTGTGCTTGGCATCCTGTACGTGTTACCCACGTGTTGCCATGTTCACGCGCACTGACGTACTGGCACTGTGTCAGCGAGAGTGCTGATCTAACTGCCAATCAATATGATTGGCTGGGCACGATATTTTACTTCAGCTACCTCGTTTTTCAATATCCTCAGAATTTGGCACTGCAGCGCTTCCCAGTTGGGAAATGGATGAGGTACGCTAACCGTTAATAGTATGTATTACATTCTCATGGCCGTTCATCCAGTATCAACATTTTTTTGTGGGCTGTGGTCCTGCTATGTCATGCCGCTTGCAAATCATTCGGACAATTGTTCGCAGTTCGTTTCTTACTGGGAATTTTCGAGGGCGCCATCACTCCCGGATTCATGATTGTCACATCCATGTTCTATACACATGAAGAGAAAACGAGACGTGTTGGTTACTGGTGTATGTTATGGTTCTGCTTTCTTGCTGCTGTCTAATTTTTTTTAGTCTTGATGAACGGCATCGCGGTGATCATTCTGGGTTTCATTAGTTATGGTCTTCTCTATACCACTACACCGAATTTCATGCCCTGGCAATGGTCAGTCACAACTTGAAACCTACATGCTCCGAGGCAGTATTTTATTGATTCCAAAGGTTGATGATTATCACCGGTTCCATCACATTCATCACCTCGGTACTCTTCTGGTGTGTGCATCATTGATCCTCGTGTGGCCTACCCACTCACGCCAATATGAAAGGTTTTTCTTCCCCGATTCGCCCACAACCGCCTGGTTCCTAACTGATGACGAGAGAGCGGCGGCGGTTTGCAGAATTCAAAAAAACCAGACTGGCGTAGAGAACAAGCATTTCAAGACGGAACAGTGAGTGTAGATATTTACTAAGCACAGCGTATCAATACATTTTTATTCCGCAGGTTTCTCGAAACCATTCAGGATCCCAAAATTTGGGTAATGGCATTCTTTGCAGGGTCTGCGTATGTCTCCGGAACCTTCCATATTGGCTTATCTAACCATTCGCTTTTAGAAACATAGTGAATTCTGTAAGAGGTTGGCCTAACAACTTGAACTTGCATTCTGACACACCTTAGCTTACCAATCAACGCCAGTTGATTGTTGCGCAATTCGGTTTCGACAATCTTCAAACGACTCTCCTTGGATGTGTCGATGGAGTGGTCGAAAGTGTGTCATCATTTCTGCTGTGATATGCACTCCTGATATATCCTTGTGGTATAGTTGTTGCCATTTGGTTGGGTGTGACACTCGCTTCACGGTCACTTGGTCATGCATATTCTGGCATGCTGATGTACATCCCCGCGATACTCGGTGCGATACTCGTCAGCGCACTCCCGTTCTCCAACAAAGTAGGCTTATTATTCTCATACTGGATTTCAAGTGCGTTCTCGTGATGTCGATCATGGTGTGACTTGAAGCAAGCTGATTATTGATTTATTTCGATCGATAGTCTTTGCGATTGCACCATTCCCAATCTTCCTCGGCTGGGTTAGCGCAATAGTATCCGGGCACACGAAACGTACGGGTGGTTTATTTTGCCGCACATAGTCTCATGTTTGAGCAGGAATTACCACCAATGCCATCGTCCTTTGCTCATACGCGATCGGTAATGCCGTTAGTCAATTTATGTGGAAGGCCCAGTATCAACCGAGGTGCGTCATTTCCCGCATTGCCGGTCTTTACATGCTATCCTATTGTGTAGAAATCACATCCCCTGGGCTGTTATCACGGCGTGCAATTTCGCAGCGGGTGTGGCTTTGTTGATTCTCCGCTACATGCTAGCGACTGAGAACAATAAACGAAATAACGAAATCCGCGACGATAAGTACGACACAGTACTCGTACGGAACGAAGACGGTACCGGGACGAGGGTGGATAAAGCCTTCCTCGATCTCACAGACAAACAGAATCGCGACTTCCGCTATGTTCTATAGGTTTCTTGGTTTCGTCGCATGTCTATATACATGAGCGTTCCGAATAATTGAAATACATGATGTTCCGAGACCCTCTTCATACAAGATTAAAAGGTCTACTCGATAATAATATTCTCGAGTCTCATCAAAGAAACGACGAAACTTTAACCGACCGTCGAACCGCCGCCGAGTTTCCTTCAAGGTACTTGTACGCAATGCGAAAATCGACCACTGTCTTTTTCGACGTCGACGATCTCCTTGGATCTTTCATCACGGCAATCGGCCTTCCAAAGAAGTCCACGGGCGGCTAGGGGGTGCAGCTCAGTAAACCACCCGCTGCGCGCAAAAGCAATCCCGACCTTGTCTGCAACATCTACTTTCTCAGCTGCGCGCGCCCGTTTGTTCGGAGGACCAGGCTCGGAGGGCACATCCAGGCGGCGTAGTTCTTCGTTGCCTTCTGTGGGTTCCCTGGGCTCCTCGAAGTTGTCCGTGTCGCCCTTCCTCGATCTAAAGTAATTGGCTCTTGCGTCTCCTTTTCCCTTTTCCACTGCATCTGCCTGCTTTACGATGAGCGCGGCATCGATCTTGGGTAGGGTCAGGACGGGGTGCGCTCATCTTCAATCAGGTCACGAACCTCGGCCGCGACTAAATGTCGAACGGCATACCGGGAGACTGCGATATCTGCGGCACGCTTGCCATCGTAAGTGACGAAGACATCGATTGGGCTGCGTGAACAACAGTACACCGTCAGCAAGGGGGGCTCGTTAAGCGCAAGGTATGCAAGGCTCACGGGTCAAGCCTGTACACAAGTTGGCCGTCCTCTGCTTTTTCTTGCACGAAACGAAGTTCGAAGGACACCATGATCTCCACCAAGCGCGAGAGCAAGGCTCTTTCTTGTGGCTTGATTACCTGGCTGTTGACCTGACAGGAATTTCAATGTGGTTACTTGGGAGAGGCATGGGGGCGCGGCACGATCCACTCACGGGTCGCAAAGGAGGCGATATGATGCGATTAATGTACGGAACGAATTCGAGTTGTAAGACTTGGCCCGTGATGAGGTGTCGATTGGTCCCTGCGGTCCGGCCGGCAGAGCGAATACCAGTTGATAGTGATTTGTAGATTTCTTCGTTTGCGCGCGTCAGCTGAAAGTTCTACTGCAAATGAGCGTCTTGCAGTGATGGATAAGTGTAAAAACCCACCTCCCAGTCCGCAGTATCTCGTTCTACCCGCGCTCCTCCCCGCTCACGGAATAGAGGGTGGAAGGGGACCATAAAATATGACAAGTAACTATGCAGTGCAAAATCTCCGTCCGAGTACATGACCGACGAAAAGGTGTCAAAAGTGGTCAGCCACTCGCCAGCCTTTTCGTAGCGGTCTAAGTTTGCATCATGTCGTTGGCAGTTAATATAATGCGCAAAGCAGCCTATCTTTGGGTGAGCAAAAGGAGTATGAAGTCGCGCATATTGTACTGACTATTTGCTATACTCGCAGGATTATTCAAACCCTCAATTGCATGGTTCAGACGATTCACATATCGCAACTCCTCTTCTTCACCCATACCAAGCTCTTTCACTCGTTTTCGGGATAAGGGAGCGAAAATCTGGTTGGTTACCGAGGAGACAGTGGTGTCACCTTCCTTCATGCCTACAGTTGCACGGCGAATGAGTGGTTCGGTCACTTCATTACTGCGAGACTTGATGAACTACAGACTTTGAGCATTGTGACCATTTCATGTATACCTCAGGGTACACACCTGCAGAGTATTGAGACAGCCTCGAAGGTCGCCTTTGGCCACACCGACCAGCGTTCCCAGTGCCCTGGTATCAGCCCGTAAACCTTCCAACTCGCAAATCTCACGGAGACGCTTGACGATATGAATATCTGCAAGTCTCGTGTGCCGGATTTGACGGGCATGAGGACGGAGTTTCGCAAGTGCATTCGCGTTATGGTCATTACAAATGCATATTATCGGACGAAGCAATGGACGCTTGTCTTTCTGGTCGCCCTTCTTCCCTGCCAAATTCAGGTTCCAACAAAGTTTGTATACACTATCAGTGAAAAACTTACGTTTGTTCTTCGGCTTATCAAATGTAAGCGAGACCAACTTGTTTACAAATCCACTTGACTAAAAAAAGAAAGAAAAAGGCGTCAATAGTCATGGTCAGCATGCGAGTTGCTCGGAGCACATACGTTATCGCCACCCCCTGTAGCCCCATCTATCTCATCGATGATAAGTAATACAGGCTTAGTACTCCCAACCGCGGACCCTGATTCTAGTGCTGGTCGTATTCGTTCGTCGATTACCTGTGCAGAGCGCGCATCACTGCAGCAAGTCAGCACTAACCCAAGGCTCATTTGAGCAGCATACCTCGCGTTGATTTCCATGACTTCATATCCTGCTTGCTTAGCAACGATATGCGCTAGCGTTGTCTTGCCAAGGCCGGGGGGACCGGATATTAGTAGCAGCTGTGAATAAAAGGTCATGACAAACGAGCATACCTATTGACCGACATGATATTACCTTTTCTCGTGGTCGGTGGTATTCGTCATCAGGGTTATAGTTCTCGTCATCTTCCCGTTGCCTCTTCTTGGTCTTCCTCTTACCGAATACACACCAGTCCCACTGCTTCACCCAAGCCATTGTTTCACGAGCGACACGCTCGTTACCCAGCAGCTCTGTAAATTTTCGAGGGCGATATCGGTCGACCCAAAGCGTATCCTCCGGTGTTAGATTTGCAGACTTGGTTGTCTCAGAGACTGTGGCGGCGGTCGTACTGCAGAGAAGCATAAGTACGCGCTCCAGAATGAAGTCGCAAGTGACATACGTAGGTGACACCTTCGAAATGGCAGCAGCCGATAACTCATCCTTGAGCCTGTGTACCGGCACATCGAGCAGATTGTTCGGTCGTGCGGCTGCAGAAGATATCTGAATGTCATGAGCATATAAAAAGCAGGCGATCTATGTTCATATCTTGCCTTTCGTGTTGTCCCTGTGCGTTGCTTGCGCCGTATCTGTATTACCTTCCCGTCATACGTCGTAGCACGAAGGGAACTACACAGTAGTGGAGGGACAAATGACCTGGAGGAGAAAGACATGGTGTCACAAGGGTCCCGTGGATTGAGACCGAGAATTTCTGATATTGGAGGGAAATGATCATCTGGATGAACGTAGAACAGGGTAAGAATTGAACAGGCAAAAGACACAAATGCGCGACCTTGTGATCCGGATAAAATTCCAACGGAAACGAAAGAATCTGCCCTTCCGGCTGGTAGACTAGAAGTCAGGGAACCCATCCCTGCATGCGCACATTCCCCCGCATCCTGTGGTCCCAACAATCCATTGGGCTCAAATGAATTCCCCTGTTCCGGGTGCTCTTGGTTACTCTGTTCACATACGCCCTCCATTTCATGCAGAGCTTCAGGGTTTTCATGAGCCGAGACCGTACCTAGTCCACCCAAGAGGCCATTGGATACGAATCCAGAGCTGGGGTCAGCTTTCGCGGGCGGCGAGTTCAGCGAGGGGGTAGATGGGCCGGGCCCAAGAAGTCCAGTGGCCACGAACGTAGGTCCCATGCTGATTAGCGATGACCAGAAGGTTGGTGAGCAAGGTCGCGTCGAAACGCGTCACCGTGGGAATATTAGGCGTCGCGCGTTTCGCACTCAAACTTGAACAAACTAGTCAGTTACCAGCATCTCTGTACATTCCGAGTCGTACTACCACAGAAGGGGACGAACGCTAAACCTAATAGTATGGGCGTCGACAGTGCGCAAATCACTTCAAGCCTCCAGTCAGATCAGAACGAGCACAGGGTTGGCTTGAAGTTCTCAAGGTGTGAGTGCATGTGAGCATTCAACGTTCAACGTTGCAACATTCAAACGTGGAACCCAAGTCCAACATAAGTCTGCGAACCAAAATGAACAAAAGATATACGACGCCAGCAGGATTTGAACCTGCGCTCGGAAACCGAAACAGATTTCTAATCTGTCGCCATAACCACTCGGCCATAGCGCCTTACCATAACAAGTTTTGTCCGTAGACAAAAGAAACTTGATCGGACGACTTCAGAATACTACAAACGACATCTTTTTCCACGCTGTCAGTTGCCTTCAAACATGAGCCTACGATTTACGGCGACAAACATATATCTAGATAAAGTGACATTTTTAATGCATGTACCCACACCATTCTACATGGATAGCAGCATGGAGGAAGCGGGGTAAGTACAAAGTGTTTATCAACTGTCTAGTTACCGCCCATCTCCTTGGCGAGCTGCTCTGCCTTGGCCTTGACGTCCTCGATCGTACCAGCCTATCTGCACATCAGCGGAAAGTATAACGGACCAACACACGTCGGACGCACCATGTAGAATGCAGACTCGGGCAAGCTGTCGTGTGTACCAGCCAGGATCTCCTTGAAGGAGCGGACGGTGTCCTTCAGAGACACAAGCTTGCCTTCGTAACCAGTGAAGACCTGTGCGACCTGGAAAGGTTGGGACATGAAACGCTGGATCTTACGAGCACGCTCGACCTAATGAGTCGTCAGAATCTAGTTTACGTATGTCTGTATATGGACCAACCGTCAACTTGTCCTCTTCTGACAACTCATCCATACCCAGAATGGCAATGATATCCTGGAGGGATTTGTAGTCCTGAAGAATCTTCTGGACGGCCGTTGCGACCTCGTAATGTTCTTGACCAACGATACGAGGGTCGAGCATACGAGACTTGGAGTCAAGGGGATCGACGGCGGGATAGATACCAAGCTCGGCGATACCACGTGACAAGACAGTGGTAGCGTCCAAGTGAGCGAACGTGGTGGCAGGGGCAGGATCGGTCAAATCATCAGCGGGCACGTAGACAGCCTGCACAGATGTGATTGAGCCCTTCTTAGTGGTAGTGATACGTTCTTGCCTATATGGAATGTTGAAGTCATATTATTGGGAACACAAAAAAGGACATACATGCCACCCATATCGGTTGAGAGCGTGGGTTGGTAACCGACAGCAGAAGGGATACGACCAAGTAGAGCAGACACCTCGGAACCAGCCTGTGTGAAACGGAAAATGTTGTCGATGAAGAGCAGCACATCCTGGCCTTCCTCGTCACGGAAGTACTCCGCAATAGTCAGACCGGTAAGAGCAACCCGGGCACGGGCACCAGGAGGTTCGTTCATCTGACCGAAGACAAGAGCGACTTTGGAATCACCCTCGAGGTTGATGACACCAGTCTCAATCATCTCGTGGTATAAATCGTTACCCTCGCGAGTACGCTCACCCACACCTAATCCAGAAAGTATAGTGAGATCATGACGCAAAAAAATGTTGTAAGTTTAACTCACCGCAGAAAATAGAGAAACCACCATGCGCTTTGGCGACATTGTTGATAAGTTCTTGAATCAACACGGTCTTGCCGACACCAGCACCACCGAAAAGTCCGATCTTACCACCACGGGCGTAGGGGGCAAGAAGGTCAACGACCTTGATACCGGTCTCCAAAACCTCGGCGGTGGTCGACTGATCAACGAACGGAGGGGGATCGGCATGAATGGGCGAGAGCTTCACGCCCTTGATGGGTCCACGCTCGTCAATAGGCTCGCCGATGACGTTCATGATGCGACCAAGAGTTGCGGTACCAACAGGAATTTGAATAGGAGCACCGGTGTCGACCACCTTTTGGCCACGGACAAGACCCTCGGTACCGTCCATAGCAATGGTACGGACCGAGTTTTCACCAAGATGTGATGCGACTTCAAGGACGAGACGCCCGCCGTGGAAGTCCTGAACCTCTAAGGCATTGAGAATGGGTGGGAGAGCATCGGACTCGAACTGGACGTCGACGACGGCACCGATGACGGTTTTCACAGTTCCAAAGGAACCCTTGGCTTCCGTTGCATATGTACGCGCTATAACCCGAATCCGTCCGGTTCGATGAAAAGACACGAAAAGCAAAATAGAACGCAGTAAGTAACGGACAGCAGACCATCAGACGGACGACTCACCAGGTTCTGAGACTCGCGAAGGACGAACGGTCGGATTCTGTCTCGACGCGAAGGAAGGAACTGCCGCACGCAACAACAAAGGTGCTGCGGTGTTGATGAAGCGGTTGGCGTTCTTTGCACCGTTGGCCGCTCTCCGCGAGACGCGGGTGACACCGCGGGCAGTAAGCATTATTGTGGTGAACGACGAGTAAGGGATTTTGGGTGGAAGAAATACCCGGGGATTTTAGTGGTTGGTCGGAGTGCAGCTCCGAGAATTACCGACAACAATCTGCTTCTGTAGAATCTGTACATAATCCGCCAAGTTCTTAAGTCATTCCGTGGGCGACACTCCCGAGCCCGTAGAGGTGATTCAACTTAAGTACTGAGTCGATGAGATGTACGCAGGCACATATAGCAGCGACCTACAACAAATTATAATTACTCGGGCTAGCTTATCATTGTGGATCCAACTCGTCCCTCGAACACTTGGACTAAATATCATAGTAAACTAGCTATAGTAACCAGGACTACTAACCACTTCATTCCAATATTGAGTATGACGACTCGCTGGCAAGCCGGACTGCGTAATAAAGTCAGCTTTTAGGGGTGGAAAACGCAGTCCATAGTTAGTTGGTCACATATTAGAACGCAGATTGAATCGATCAAGGCATCACTCAGTCCTTCCAGCTCCCTAGGGCTCGTTTCGTGCGTAGGCTTCGCCTATAACTCCATTCACCTCCTTCTTACCTAGTTTCAGTCAATGGTTCCTTCAGTTGATGACATCGAGGAGTACTTCCAGTCTCTCGAACACTTTATTGCAGATTCTCTTGCGGCCGCCTCACCTGATGTCCCAAACATCCGAGAAGCCGTATATCGTCTCTGGGTTGATATTTCCCGCTTTGGCCCTGGTCTTCCTGCATTCATTTCACTCCCTCCATTACCCACCATCCATGTTCCTGGCCTTGGGGCATTTGAGGTTCCACCACCACCCCCTCCGCCGCCTCCCCCGAGGTCCTTCATAGAGAAAGCTGGTGATTGGATGATAGACCATCCATGGAAGAGCTCCAGTATAGCAATAACAGTCCTCGGAGCAGGTCTACTTGCTGGCTACACCACTTATCGTATGACGCGCCATCATAGGCGAAGATTTAGGTCGACTACTGTTGTTCCTGATAAGAGGCAGGTTGTTGGTGTGTTCTTTTATTCATCTTCATTGCATTCACGTTGCTGAGTTTTTCTAAGTTGTGCTGGGCGGCGACCACCCTCTGGGCCTCCCACTGATAATCGAACTTGAACAGAAGGGATATATCGTTATTACTAGTGTCTCTACACCAGACACTGTCAGCATCATCGAAAGCAAGGGACATGGTTACGTCCGAGCTCTTGTCCTTGATCCCAATGAGGTGCGCATCACCTCTGCTTATTCCCACTCCAAGCTTATCTCACCGAAAAACATTTAGCCTGGCACGGTCCCTATATTTCTCCGTTCGCTCGCATCTACTTTGTCCAGGCGTTTCCCCATCACAGCCGCCGGTGACCCATATGCAGCCACTCCTTATCATCCTCTACTCCACTCCATAATATCTCTACTGACATTGCCCGTCCCCTCTATTCATAC
>Ga0153958_1000385_pt1 | contig 11126 bp, 13 predicted proteins | sample TSFL042MetaG_FD_104719 | JGI IMG/M metagenome (GOLD analysis project Ga0153958, IMG submission 104719) | Attine ant fungus gardens microbial communities from Florida, USA - TSFL042 MetaG | ecosystem: Host-associated > Fungi > Mycelium > Unclassified | place: USA: Florida, Wekiwa Springs... | reverse complement strand
TGTTGTCCCCTTCGGGGTGACATACGAAAAATTGGAACGATACAGAGAAGATTAGCATGGCCCCTGCACAAGGATGACACGCTTTCCCGGAGTGGTAGACCTACGGGTCTCAATATTTATTTTACTGAGAAACCATTTTTTCCAAGCTTCCGCTTCTTGGTTACATCCCGTACTTATTTCTACTAGTACCGAGTACAGAGTCATGTTTCTCTTCATGTTTCTCTACGGTAAACTAGCTTAACTCGATGAGATACAGCGCACTCGCGATAGCATCGACAAAGCTGGTGAACGTCTCCGGATATTCATTCGCCTTGTGCGATTCCGGTAACGTCACTTTTTGCTCAATTTTGGAAAGGCTAGATGGATGATGAGAGCGTAAAACAATTCTTGGATTTTCGATGGTTGTACTCGTAGCATGAAGCATGAATTATACAAGTCAATCCACTACACAAGGCAGTTTCCTATGAGTCACTCTAATGCATTCTGGTGGATCTTAGGCGAGTGCTCTCCATATCAGGATAAATGAGAAGAGGCGCGCCGCGCAAGGAGAGGAACGATGCGTAGTGTCATCTAGTTTCATTATCGAGGACTTCGAGACAAGGTCAAGTAGCACCCATGGCGTGCTCGTCTGAGAATTGGAAGTTGACCATCCCCGAATAGGACTCTCGCAGATTGGAGAAGCGAAAGAGGTCGGATGGCATCGAGATCAGTAGGGGTTGCAATTGGGGATGTTTGTAGCTGTGCGATCGCACTGCAGCAGACTGCAGCACAGCACCATTCGTCCGTTTGATAAAATAGCTTTTGAAAAATCATTTTCAGCATTTATTCAATCAAGAAGTTCAGACTCTTTACCTTCTTATCATTTGCACAACGTGACAGATCATCGATCAGGACCTTTCAGGTCCCACAAGACTTGGAGTGATCCGGAGCAACGTAAGACGGGGAACTTCAAATTGCCCTGACAGCGGGGACAGTGGCCACTTCGTATGATATTGTTCGGTCGATTATGGATGCCACGCAACAAATGTGATGCTGCTTGACTAGGCTGACTGACTGACGTCTGAAGGTGAGGAACATTGATTATGATTACCAGGTGTTACCTTGGCATATTGCGTTTCGTAGCCGAATAGAGGGAAAGGTGTTAAATGGAGATGTAAATTTGGAAATTGTGTGATGGATGAGATATTCAGAAAGGCTGTGAAGATCAATGGAAGATCTGTCAAGCCTAAACTCGAAGCTTGAAGCTTGAAGGACGGCACAATTTGATGCGATATCGCGGGAGGGTAGTCTTCAGCCACGACGTGGAGATGTTGCAAGTGTGGGAGGAGGCGAAGGGCTTCCAGGGTAGTGCGATAACATAGAATGTCACTTTGGATCCTCTGAGTCCGAGTCATGCTCCAAGGTAAAGATTTTAGCACGGTGATAAACTTACTGGTTCACCCAAGCTGGAGGATGGAAATCATAAATGTCCTCATAAACGCGGGGTACAGAAAGTTTGCGCGTCCGCCTAGTCAGTAATTCACCGAGTTCGTTGAATCGCCAAACAATGTCGTGACTCGTCAGATCCAGCTGAGCATGGTGTATTGTGAATCTAGTGGTTAGCTGAAAACAATTTGAGAGGAGACCGTAGAATTGGAAGCTTTCATGATATGGGAGTTCCTAGTCACGGTGGTCCTACTACTACTAGTAGCTACTCCGCGAGTCCAAGATCTCACGGTCAGGTTGCCGCGCAACAGAACCGACGTGCAGCTCGTCCTCTCTCATTTCTGCCCAATCTCTGCCACCGTTGTCGTTCGGGGGGAGCTAGGCGGTGCTAGTTTCGTGTCTTCGACATCAGCAGGGTTCAGCTTGTCAAGGCTGTCCCTCGTTTCATCACCGCCGTCCATTCTTTTCATCCGTCCATCCACAGCCCAATACACGCTTTTTCATGCGCTTTCCCTCCATCTTCATTTCCTTCAGATAACTGGCAGTGTCAGAGCACTTGGAAGTTGAAATTCGGTGAGTGACGATCTACATTTAGCTATCTGATGAACCCTTTTCATCTTGACATTTGCACGTCAGTCCGATTCTATCAGACGATAAAACTACTCTGAATTTTCCTTGCGTTTGATCCCACTGCTCCGCTTCCACATTCACATGCTCATCCCCCTCTTTCAGACATTGATAGTACGGGTCAGAAACACGTGAGTTCGTCTACTCTCTTGTTTTCTTGCTACTCTGGCGCGATGAAATCCGAGAACATTTGCACGTCAGTCAGAGCTGCGCGTCTCGTGACGCGTAGTTGAGATGATACGTTCGCTATACCTGACCACACCTTTTCGCGACATGACATACGTCTTTTATAACCGCGTTTCATTTTCTTAGGAATATTTCATCGGATCCCACTTTGCCTCGCTAAACGATTTTAATTCGTTGATTTCTCCATCCTCCCCCACCCAACTCGATCTCTATATGTCGACTACAAACGGTTCGATAGCACCTAGTGCTTCTCGCACAACTCTCGCAGCACCTGGCACGAACAACACCCGTCCCAAATCGCTTATCCCAACCAACAATGTTACCACTAAGGATGGGATTACTGTCCGCACTCGAATCGACCCAACACTCACCGTTGATGATGTCATTAGGCAACTCTGCGTTAATCTCAAAGTCACGGAACCCTCCTCCAATTTCGCTTTGAGGGATAAAGATACCGATGAGTTAGTTGTGAACGAGAACTTGCGCAAGAAAATCAAGAACAAATCGAATCTCAAGTGCGCAATACTGGTATCATGTTTGTAATACTGCTGATGTCATTACTCTTGTCTTGATATGTAGGCTAGTCAATGCTCCCAATATCGAGGCGGCAGAAATCGTCCAGACACTCATCGTCCGAGACGAGAGAATGTTAAAAATGGCTCTATGGTCATTAAAGAAGTTCATTAGAGTATGTCAGGTTCCTTTATTCATGGAAGTACCTGTCAATAGTCGCTATGCTATCAGGAAGAAAAGTTTGCTCAAGAATTTCTGGCTCGTCGCGGCGTTTTTGAGCTTGCAGAGGTTATTTGCACTGAGCATGGAAACACCCTTGCAGTAAGTGTCATTTCGAACACTTGCGGAGCCAACTCAGTATTTATCTTAGTATGCCCTCGAAGCCATGTACAACCTCATGGATCTGGAATATGGCTGGTCGAGCCTCGACAATAATTTTATCTTCAGAGTCGTCCATATTCTCTCTTCGCCAACTTCCCTCATCAATGTTTGCCGCCCCGCAACTGCCATCCTAAAAAAGCTTGTTGAAGCTGATCCAATGAATGCACCTGGGCCGCTGATAGCCAGTTCAAGTAGAAGTCCTCCTGCTGCACCTCCCGGCTCGGTGTACCGCTACGGTTTCCAGATTGTTTTCGAGCAGATGCGGAAGGAGAAAGGGTCACTGGAGACTGTCGTGAACCGACTCGGAAGCGCAGATACTGCGATGATTCTACACAGGTATGCGCAAAACCAATAATTTCAATAACACTGCTGACATTTTTGAAGTATGATGTTAATCAATTCTCTGTTGTCGCACGTCAATGACACTGAATGGGATGAATTTATCTCTGAGCTAGAGCGACTCAACGTCCGGAAAGCGGTTATAGTGCGTAACATCCAATTTTGTGTTCCACGGACCACTCATTGGTTGTTGTAGCGGCTCATGTCATCGCATAATATAGATGACCTGACGTCCTCCATTCTTGACTTCCAGGCGAACATCGTGCGCGTGACATATCGTAAGAAATCGACGCTTGTCGAGCCTGAAGTCGAGCTGGTCCATGAGACCGCTCTCAATGATATCTGGAAATCCAGCAGGGTTCAGGAGGAACGGGATGGGGATGGTCAAGTTTTGAAGTGGCGGAAGCTTGGGTTTTCCAGTGAGAATCTGGTTTCTGAGTTTCAAGAAGTGGGCGAGCTGGGGCTCGATTGTTTGGTGAGAATTGTCCTTTTCGTTGCAAGATAGTTTACCGACCAACTTTGTTCCAGCGTAATTTTGTTACTGACGACCCGGAATTTTTTTCCAAAGTGAGCTCTCCTGCTGTTCTTCCCCGTCACTAACAACGGCAACATTTATTGGCAGGTCGTACTGGAACAATTGAGCCGTCCGGTAGAAAGGCGCTGTCCCATTGCAAGAGCTTCAAATGAAATTGTTGAGCTCCTCTCTGAACACTGGATGATTTTCGCTCCTGCATGTTAGGCCCTCTTTTATCAGTTCCATAGCATGCAACACAGCTAACGTCCCCATACTCAGATTCGGCATCAACAACATATCAACCTTTCTTCCTCAACTTTTACCGAGTCCATATTCTCGCTACGCACTTCTTCTTACGTATGTGGAATGAGAGTGGATCTGCAGCAGACGACTTTCCCCGTATTGTGGCACTCACCAGAAGCCAGTATGTCATAACTTATGCTAAACCTTGGAGGACGCTCACTGCTGGTTCATTTGAAGGGTCAAGGTTGCGTTGCAAAATGAAAATGTCAAACCGTGGCATGAGGTTGAGCACGACTTCCTAGACTGCGAATATCGCGCTGTAAGGGATAGACAAATGCAAGAGCTTGAAGCAGAGGACGATCTTCTGAGCAAGGTTCCTGTTCGGTAAGAGTGTTCACATCTGATCAGGGAGCATTGTGCTCATATCTGACAACCAAGGAACTTGAAGGAGAAGATTACCCGCGAGTCTGCTGAGTTCGTCCGTCAACAACGGATACAGTGCCTGTTGCAAGGGGCGTGGTTCGTCAATGGCATTCCCACACCAACGAATGGTCCTTCGCGTCGACCTAACGGACAATGGAGATTCATGCGACTGGTATGGATCTGATATATGATTCCAAAAGTAAGCTCATTGGCTCGATAGGACAACGGCCTAAAATATCTTCACTATGTGGATAGCGCAGTCAAGTTCCCTGTCCGAAACGGACTGGAAGACCTGCCAGAGCGGATTGAGATCGCGGCTATAAGCCAGATAGCGACTGGTACCTGTGCACCTCCGCCGAATATTCTGCGGGATCACCTCGATTTACCTCCGCCGACTAACCTCGCCCCGTCGCCGCTGTCGTTCTCCCTTCTAACTGCTACTGAAGGCTCATTGGCAGACCAGATTGCGCCAGATCAGTCTCGTTGGGCAGATTGGACTGATGGGCTGAACATGCTTCGGCGGGACAGCGGCCATGTCACGTCTGATGAAACAGCAGGGTACATCAAGGCACTGACAGAAATAGGCCTGAAGATCAAGCTTCTCGGTGCGTTGATCCCCCCTGTACGCCAGAGAAAGTTCATGTTTCTCTCCTTAGATCTATCGGGCGAGAAGGTTGATATACCCAGTGGACTGGTAGCAGGTCTTCCTCCGAGCAACACCGACTTTTTTTTCTCAGACCTTATCTAGCGTGATGTGACTTTTGTAATTTTTCTTATTCCCGTGTAAGTCGATCGGATACCACAAAGTGAATGGCGGGTAGTTTCGGGGACAATCCTATTAGTTGCTCGTATACGGCTTTTACAATAAACACCCTTGTCTCATGGAAACTATATCGAGAGGATGTGGTGTGCAGTTGATGCAGTGGTAAGTATAGTTATACAAGCAGATGCAGTTGATGCGATGGATCGAGGATTATAGATGTGTTTGGATGCAAAATGTTAACAGTGTGATGGGCCTGGATATGTATGTAGTACGGGGGTTGAACCCGCAACGCAGAAGGTCGGGTATGCGAGTTGGATCTTGCTCTTGTGCTCGTGACCGAGACGAGGATAGACTAATTTGCGAGACCATTGACGGGAGCAGCGCCATTGGGGAGCTGGGAGTGGTACTCAGCACCCGCCTTGAAGAAGGGCTCAAATATGGCATCAGGATTCTTGAAGTCGTTGTGGACGACATTGACGAGGTACGATGATCCCATGATATCCATCATGAGCTGGCGTGATGGTGACCCCGCCTCGTAAACGTTGGCCCACTTGACTCCTAGTTCATATGCTTCGTCCTGTGTGGCAATATTAGCAAAGATCGCACTCGGTTAGACGTAGCTAACCTTCCACGCCATGAAGCTCAGTGCCTCCACGACTGTCGGCTGGATGATTTCCTTGCCGGGGAAAACACCCCACGTGAGGGCGTTGGGTCCTTCAGAGTGAGTGTTCGTCCTCAGGTCACCTTGCTTGTTGATGACATAGTATGTCATATTGCTGTCACGGTCGATATGCGCAAGTAGGAGCTCCAGTAGTTTAGGACCGACGAAAAATTCCAGATATGCCTAGCAAACGAGGAGATAAAGAAGTAGCTCATGTTTCATTGGTTGCGCTTACCTTCTGGTAGACGTACCCATTACTTGGGCCCCAACCAAACTGTGGGTCATCGCTCCTTACGCCATTGATGGCAGGCTGAGAGTTGATCGTCAAGAATCCGAGCTCGTTTATTTTTGCAAGTTGCGAAGCTATGAGGGAGGTTTCGGAAGACGCTGGCTGGTCTGACCATGGGAGAGCTTTGAGATTGCCCAAGCAGAATCGGCTGAATAGCGATGCAACTTCTGCAAAAGACTTGGGTTCTCCCCAAAGTTTCAGCGCCTCATCCTTCTAAAGTAGAAGTCAGTGATTGCATCGGTGGCTCATGCTAAGTGGCACTCGCCGACTGTTTGAGCCAGACACCGTATCCATCAAGCTCACCGTATGCTGGACTCCGCGAGTCACCAAACCGTCCGTTCGGGAACTCATCCCAATCCTCGGTACGGGAAATATACGATTCTGTTCGATTTGCCCAGAAGATAGGACGAATGTTCTCTTGCCGTCGGTTTGGTGTAAGCGACTGAAACAGAACATGAGTAAGACACAGGGATGAGGGGAGTCCGCATACTTGTCTCCAAGGTAAAGGCTTGAGAGTTTCTACGCGAGGCATGAGGTTCAACTCCTCCAGCAACATTTTCGTTCCCTTCTCCAAGTTCATGGTGTAGAAGTGAAGACCTTTGATGCCAAGGTCTACTGAGAGAATTTTACGACACATATCTCCTACCAGCTTGGTCCCGATCTCTCGAACCTCCTCGTCGTTATTTTTATGGGGCTCTAGAGCATCCAAGAATTCTTGGGGAATCTTGGTGTTTGCAAGAGAGGTCGCCTTCATGAAGCCATTCCAGGTTTGGATTGGAGCAATACCGGGGACAATTGGGATTGTGATGCCAGCTGCTCTGACTGCCTTGACCCAATCGATGAAGATGTCGACGTCGTAGAACATCTGTGTGAAAATGAAGTTGACACCTGCATCAATTTTCTCCTTGAGGTACTTCATCTCGAGTTCGCGTTCTTCGGGGGGAAGAAGCTGGTGCTGAGGAAAACCGGCGATTGCGATATCAAAGTAATCACCGTACTCGTTGTGGATGTGCTTGACAAGGTCGATGCCATGCACGAAACCCCCCTCGACTGCCTCCCACTCATCTTTTCCTTGAGGTGGATCACCACGAAGAGCCAGGATATTGCGGCAACCATGCTGTTTTGCTTCCTGTAGTAATAGTGAGTAGTGTATCCAGAGGAGACCGACATGGATACACACCCGGAGAGCGATGTCGACCTTTTCTTTAGGCATATTCGTGCACGTCAAGTGCATACATGTTTCGATGCCTACCGAGCTCTGACATGTCTTGACCATATGCGAAGTCAAATCGGAGGTGCGGCCGCCAGCATTCCTGTTCGCAAGATTGAAGAGCGTTCACATCTTACAGGTGAGTGGGGACGTACCATGTAATGTCAATGAATTCCGGGCCCAACGCGGTCATGCGCTTTATACGGTCAAGCAAGTTTTGGAGACCCTGGATAAAGAAGGATTTCGAGGTCATTGCACGCACTCATCTGATAACCGGGAAGGAGTCGTACCTGGGCAGTCCTCGGGGGAAAGTACTCGAATGACCACCATACTTTGCCCGCTTTGGAGGACTGCTCAATCTTTTTGCTGATTTTCATGAGTGGATAAAGGAAAGAAGGAAAGGGTGGGAGGTCGTGTAAGACACGTCGGACTTCAAGGAATTTATCTTGTGACACAGAATTCAGGCATAGACAATCACGTCACGGTAATATTAGGCAGAGCAAGCTCATGATGGTGACTTGGCACATTCTACTAACGCTACAGGTGGGACGTGGCGCATTTAACACACGTGTCTAATCGACTGAAACATCTCTTGTACAACAGCCATCGTGGCAGGCCAAGCAGAAATCGCGCATGAGAGCACGATAAAGACTTCTCACGAGACGAGCCTTTCGAACCAGCACTATGAGAACAAGAATGCAAAACGAAATGGCTTTCTCACCTCCTAACTGCTTTTGATCACATACACGATGCAGGCCGTCACGATAATGACAATCACAGCTGCCATAATGAACGGGTGTATCCTGGAACATGTCGTGAGCATCCCACAAGCATGTCGATTCGCAAGCACCAACCTGGTTGAAGTCAGAAATGCCCTGGCTTTCATCAGGTCATCTAGTCCTGTATGGTACTCCCAGTATGCTGCACCGATTGTCAGCAGTGCAGCAACGAACTGAAGTGCACCGATCGGTAAACTAGCAGACCCTAATCCACCAGCATGCACTGTGCTAGAAGGTCCAGGGAGACGTATATCAAGCAGCGCCGAGGTCGAAAGAATACACAACAACAGCACAACTTTGATATGCGACAAGAAATTCCGTTCCAGCATACAAAAATCACGGACAGTGCTGCCCACGACCAACGTCGGTGTAGGCATTTTTGGCAAGGAGCTGAGCAACTTAAAGTCCGAGTCGTAGATTTACCGTCATCAGCTGAAAAAGTCAATGCACGTGCAAAGTGGACGCGCATATGGTTTGTTGTGATTTGTTTGGCCCTAGTTGATATTGGAGAGGCCAGTATCCGTTTGTCGCGTTCTTTTCTTCCGTCACGACTTTTACGCTCATTAATCCACGTCTACTAACGACTAGCATATATCTAACAAGGAGGCGTCATCATGGGTTTCTTAAAGAAGTTCTTTTCGATCGGGAGTAAGAAGTCAAAGAAACGAGCTTTGGCTGTTCATGAGCTCGAGCAGCAGCAGCCTCGAGAAGAAGATGCTGAGGCAGCAGTCAGCCGACTTTTGCGTTCCTCTTCAGCGCGACTTGATACCGAATCAGGGCTGAATTGCGCATCTCTTCCACCTCTTCGTGAGAATATTCTACAACTTACCACTCACTATCGAACTCTTATCTTGCCTTAGCCCATCCTATCAACAGTATTTTTCGAACCCCAGCTGTATCAATTAGTAGCACTTACACTGTCACTCTACATGGCCGCACAGTCCACAGCCGTACAGAGTTCCCAAATGCGTATCCTCCTATGGACAGTCTCGTCACACCGAAACGAAATATCAACGACTCCACACGACTCCGCTCCAAAAGTGTACCCATCACTCCTCGTGATCAGAACCGTCTTCTTCGTCTCCGCCAGGATCCGTCTGTTGCTAGCTTGCTCAACGTTTACGACGAGAATGGCTGCTTAGACTCTCACGTCTTCTCCAATTCCCCCCTTGTCACAAGAAAAGAGAAACGCCTGAAAAGGCGTAGCACTGGTTCGACCTTTCGCCAGCTATTGGGTAACCAGTCCACCCCTGAGCTTCGTAATAACAGCGACATTGAGTGGGCTGAGAATTGCCTAGGGTGAGCAGCGGTTTGCTTGGTCTATACCGTAGTTTACTGAACATTTGTCAGTGAAATGGATGACAATTCTTCCGTATGCTCCTCTGACCTCAAAACACCCCGCGACTCTCATCTCTTTTCTGCTCAATTTAACCGCGCTGATAACAGCATCACACTCTCTACTGAAAGCGACACCCTACAAAATCAGCACACCTTTTCCTCTCTCGAGGTAGAACTCAGCGCCTCTTCTCAAGTTACACACCGTGTCCACATTGACTCGAAACCAGCAATTCCTCAGCGTGCATCGCAAATCTTTGGGTTCCTTGTTGACAGGAAGATGACCCCCGAAGAGCGCCCCTCAAGGTTGCCGATGCGAAAAATCACACCACCTCCACACACTTTGTCTGATGTAACATCCACTAACGCTCAACATCCTCACACACCCTCCTGCGATACCCAACCACCCATGTTTCCCTCTTCTCAGTCCGTACCAACTGCGGTAGTTGAGCTACTGCATCCCACAGCGCACGAGGAATCTGAACTCCTTATTATGAACCATACTGGCCAGAGCGGTCGAGGTCCTCGTGGTCCACGTGCTTTAACTAAGATACCCTCGCTACCCAAGTCAAATCCTGCTCAACCCCAGGATATGGTGCCAGTTGTACCAGAGACCAATGATCAGGATACTTCCTGCAGGCCGACATTCGGAGAGAAGTCCAATGTCGATGATAGATATCCTAGCTTTCTTGGTTCCACCGGTGAAAATACAGGCCCTTCAATTTCATCCTACACCCCTCGTCGAACTTCACGCTCCAAGATTGTCAACCTAAATGCTGATAGCCAGCTCCCCATGCTTACATGGAACAGCTCGTCGCGTCATTCATGTCCAAGTCCGTCGCTTTCCAAGAATAAACTTAAAGCCAAGTCTCCTCCCTTTACCGACACGCCTCACAATAAAGAGAACGACATCACATCGCGGCTTCCCCAACCGAAGACTCCCATACGGCCCTTGAGTTTCCGTCCGCCGCACTTGCAGGATCCACCTTCGCCTGTGTCGTCCTCTGAGTTGTCCCCTATTGGCAAGGAAGTTATGACGAATCTACGGCAGCAGCGGATGCGGGCACGTCAGAAGGAGCGACAGACTGGGCGTTTGGGAAGCTCTCACAGTCGTATTCGTTATTGATAGCTCCATATACTTTGATATGTTTTTCGCCTTGCTCTGGTATTTATCGCTCGATTTGACATCTAGCACGTGACTGATTCAAGGCATTACTAAATGGGGCCAAAGAGCTCGGTGTTCTAGTTCTGGCGGTTTGTATACTTACGTACTTATCCCTTCTTATCATCCTCTCACGCACTGGTTGGGTTCATCCGTTTTCCGAGTCTGACCAGCCGTGTCTTCCCACCCTATTGCTGTTCCCAGCACAAGTTCCGAGTCATCAGACATAGACATAGATTCATACGAGATGGTGCAGAAATATGGCGCACTCGTCAC
>Ga0153958_1000384_pt1 | contig 11150 bp, 15 predicted proteins | sample TSFL042MetaG_FD_104719 | JGI IMG/M metagenome (GOLD analysis project Ga0153958, IMG submission 104719) | Attine ant fungus gardens microbial communities from Florida, USA - TSFL042 MetaG | ecosystem: Host-associated > Fungi > Mycelium > Unclassified | place: USA: Florida, Wekiwa Springs... | reverse complement strand
TAACCACCTCCATACATAGCCAGGCCCTTGGCTTAAGGGGACTTTGCAGTCAGTTAGGGACTGCAGGTGGAAGTGTAGTACCAAGCTTGGGTATTACCACTGAGACCTGACCTTGCAATCAAGCGGTGTTTAAGTAGTCTACTTGTATTGCTTCTTAGTATAAACCTTGTGCTGCGACTCCATTGTGAGTCGGTACACGCAGAGGAGTGACAGTTACCACTAGTGGGCTGTCTAGGTTAGGGATCCCATCCGTTGGGTGATAGCCAAAGTACTATTAGGGCAGTAGTTAGTAGGGCAGTAGGCATCTGGCTGGGTGAAGATCTTGCGCCCCAGCAGACATGTTATCACAGAGTCTTGATGACTTAGGGACCACTTGAGGTGAGTGTTTAGGAAGAACTCGATGGAGTTCTCCATTGGATTAGACTACCTACTTATACTACTTTTACAAGTGGCTGTACACTATTAGTCCACAATCACATGTCCTTCTGGAATGTTCTACAATCACATGACCTCATCACATGATATGGTTACTTAAGTTCCCATGCTATTTATATCTTGTCTCCATTGTATGACTTGATGTTTGCGATCAAGTATTTGAATACGCAGGAAACTTTTTCCTTCTTAGGGCTCTCATAACATGGCCCCCCCTTCAAGATTCCTCATCCCAAGGAATTTTTCCATCGATTCCAATTTTTGTCCCATCTCTTCTCTCTTTCCTTTTCATATCTTCTTCTCCCCCATCCATATAATAGTTTAGCCATAAATTCTCTTGGTAATTCTTGACTAAATTCCTTCTCTTCTTCTTCCAGCTCCTGTCGCCTAAGTTCTTCTGCCTCTTCCCCATACTCCCTCTCAAACTCTTCTACCAGCTCTTTTGCGTTTCCTAAGTTCTCCTTGTTCTCCCACGTATCTTCCTCTGCCGTATACTCTTTCCATCATACCAAGAACTTCTCTTTTCCCCTTACTACCCATTTATTCAAGATTCTTTCCACCTCGAATTCTTCTTCTCCTTCAATAATGACCGGTTTTGGTGGTATCTTCTTCTGGCCTTTTACCTGTGATTGGTACAGTCGTACTCTACTTACGTTTACTACAGGATGTATTTTAATAGTTTTGGGTAATTCCAACTCTATTACGTTACTAGAGACGATCCCTTTGACTTTGTAAGGCCCTACGAAGCGTTCTGTTAACTTTTCCGATCTTCTCTCCTTCATCTGCCATTTCAAGTCCTTCGTACTTAACAGTACTAGGTCCCCTACTCTATATTCCTCTCCCTTTCCTCGTTTCCTATCTGCAAATTTCTCCATTTCCTCCTGCACTTTCCCTAACGCCGCCTTTGCCTCCTCCTGGATTTTCCTCGTTTTCTCCACAAATTTTCCTGCTGCCTCATATTTTCCTTTCCTTCTCCCCTCGAATCCCATCCTTGGGTTCTGCCTGTAATTCACTTTGAACGGTGATGTTTTTGTCGTTGCATGAATTTTGTTATTGTATGCAAATTCCACCGTTCCCAGCCAATCTGGCCACTGTTCTTGTCTATGGTCGATAAAAACCCTCAGGTACTGCTCTAACTCCTGGTTCACCCTCTCTGTTTGCCCATCCGTTTGCGGGTGATAGGCCGTTGAAAGTTTGGTTTGAATTCCCAGCAAGTTATTCACCTCCTTCATCATTCCTGCCACGAACTGCACTCCCCTATTGGATATGATGCTTTCTGGAAGTCCGTGCAGCTTCCATATGTGGTCTCAAAATAGTTTGGCTAATCCCTCTGCTGACATCTTTTCTGTTGTTGCTATGAAGTGTGCCATTTTGCTAAAACGATAGCATACTACTAAGATGGCATTGTATCCTTGAGCTAAGGGTAGTTTGGTGATGAAGTCTGCTGAAATGTGACTCCATGGTTTTTCTGGAATTGCATTAGGCATTAATTTGCCTGCCAGTGCCTCGCTTCAGTTCTTGTATCTTTGGCACGCATCGCATCCATCCACATATCTTCCAACCTCCTTCGTCACTCCTGGCCACCAGTAGCTTCTAGTGACCAACTCCATCATCTTCCACCTTCCACCATGCCCTCCTACTGGGGTATCATGGTACAATCGTATTACTTCCTCTCTAAGCTCCCCTTCCGGCACGTATATCCTTCCCTCCTTTAGTACTACTCCATCTTCTATTTCCCATTCTTCATCTCTCAGTGTTTTTACTCCTGCTTTCTTTAGTTCTTCTACTGCTTTTACTACTCTTTCATCTCCTTCTTGTGCCTTCTTTATCTGCTCTCTTAGATTTCCTTCTTCCACTAACGTCTCGACTCCTCTGACCCACTCAGGTTTTATCAACATTTGGTCTTTGTTGTCTCTTTCTACACCTTCTTGCCAATCGGGTCTCCTACTTAATCCATCTGCCTTCCCCATACTCTTTCCTGGAACGTGCTTCAGGGTGAAGCTAAATCGCAATAGGTATAGTGCCCATCTCATTTGTCATCGATTTAACTTTTGGCTCGTCATGAAATACTGGAGATTTTTATGATCCATCCAGATTTCGAATTCCAGTTTCGCTCCTTCCAAGTAGTGCCTCCATACTTCGAGGCATCTGATAACTGCCAACATCTCTTTGTCATAGATTTCGTAATTTCGCTCGGTAGTGTTTAACGACTTTGAGATGAAGGCCACCGGTCTCCATTTACCATCTTCACCTTTTAACAACAACACTCCCCCAGTTGCGTAATCCGAGGCGTCTGCTTCCACCCTTATTTCTCTATCTATGTCTGGTATTGCTAAAACAGGTTCCATTGTGAACGCTTCTTTTAGTTTTCCAAATGCTTCCTCTTGCTCCTTCTCCCATTTCCACTTCTGCTCCTTCCTGACTAACACATGCAGTGGCGCTGCTATTTTTGCGAAGTCTTTTATGAACCTCCTATAATAGTTGGCAAGGCCTAGGAATTTTTGCACTTCCTTAACGTTTCTTGGTGTCGGCCAGTTGAGAACTCCTTCCACCTTTTCTCTCTGCATTTCTACCCCTTGTGGCCCAATCACTACTCCCAGAAATTCCACTTCCCTTACTTTCCACTTGCATTTTTCTGGTTTCATGAACAGGTCGTTTTCTTCTAACCTCTTTAGCACTTCTTCCACTAGCTCGTCGTGCCCTTCTTCTGTGTCCGTTGCTACTAGGATGTCGTCAATGAAGGTTGCCGTATCCCCTTGGTTTATGAGGTCCCGGAATAGGTCATTCATCATTGTCTGAAAAGTAGCGGGGGAGTTTGTTAGCCCGAAGTACATTACGGTGGGCTTGTATGCTCTAATGTGCGTGGTGAATGCTGCTTTCCATTCATCTCCTTCCTTAATCCTAACATTGTTGTAGCCCTATCTCAGATCCAGCTTTGTGAACACCTTCCTTTTTCCCACCCCGTCCAGTATGTCCACAATAAGTGGTAGCGAATATCCGTTCTTTACCGTCCATTGGTTTATATGTCGGTAATCTTGTACCATCCTCCTTTTACCATCATTTTTTGCCACGAAATGTACTGGTGACGTTTGCGGTGACTTGGAGGGACGAATATATCCTTTTTGTAATTGGTCTTCCACAAATGCCTGCACTTCCTCTCTTTCCTCCCTTGACAGTGAATACACTTTCCTCTTCTTTGGGGTAAACCCTTCTTTCAACTCTATCGCATGGTCCTAGGCCTTTCGCACTGGTATCCTTTCTGACTCCCTTTTTCCGAAGACCTTTCTCCACTTCCAGAATCTCTTTGGTACCAACTTCCTCAGTGTTTCTTTGTCCTTATCCTTCTCTACCTTTTTTACTTCCTTCTTTTTCTCCTCCTGCTTCCTTTTTCCACATAACGGTGGGCACCTCGTCATCTTTACCTCTCCTTTCTCCCAATCTATTTCCGGGTTATGGGCCGCTAGCCATGGCATCCCTAAGATCACTTTTGTCTTTCCCAAGTTACATATATTCATTCTAACTCTCTCTACATGTCCCTTGAAGAACATGTTGCACTCGACTTGGTGCATTATTGCTCCTCCTACATTCACTGTCCCATCCACGTTCTTGACTAGTAGGGGGTTCTTCATTTTCTCCATCTTAAACCCCTTTTCTTTTGCAAAGGTCGTATCTATGAATAGACCTGTCGCCCCGCTATTCAGTAGAGCTTTTACTGCTACTCCCTCATGACTTTCTAGCTTTTCCAGCCCCACCTTCATCCATACTTCTCTTAGCGGCCGTAATGTGCGCCACACGTCTCTTGCTCTCTCAGTGTTTTTCGGAAAATTTAATTTATTACCCAGTTTTTCTGGGCGCAATACACTATACAAATTATTGGAGGCCAGCCGAGAGCTCACTGTCCTCCATTTTTTTTTGCCGACTCTTGCGGCCCCTCCACTACCCTTACTTTGTTCTTCTCCCAACAGTTTCGGGCCATGTGGCCAAACTTCCCACAATGATAGCACATTCTATCTCCCCCTCTCCCCTTATCAACGTCCATTATATTTGGGTCTCTCCATGGACCTGTTTGGTACCCTCCTCTATTAAATGTGTTTCCTCCTCTGTTTCCTCCTGTTTGCGGAACTCCTGCCCGCCAGGTTATCTGTCCCCCTCTTTCTCCGTACGATTCTTCCCCAAAGCTCCCTCTTGGCTGCGCGTTTCCCCCTAGGCGCGCCGCATTCCTCCCCAGCATTCTTTCCTCCACTCTACTCTGCCTCTGGTTTCTATCCAGCCTGACTGCCCTCTCTTGCCACTCTCCTATGGTGGTCAGGGGCTCCTCTGCTTCTGCCAGCTTCCTCCTTATCGTCCTGTTCAACTCTCTCTTGAATTCTTTGATAAGGGGTCGTCCCTCATATCCACTCCCCCTGGCGACCTTTTTGAACTCCTGGACGTACTCATCGCACATCCTTCCTCCTTGCTCTATCGTCCTCAACTGCTCAATCTTCCTCTCTTCCTCCAATGTTTCTCCAAAATCGTTTCTGATTTTTGAAAACAGTTGTTCCACTGTTTCCACCTCCGAGTCTCCTTTCGACAACTCATCCATTAAGTTGTCCTTCCACGCCTCTGCTATTCCTCCCTGCACATACGACAACACCCAGGCTATCTGGGTCGTTGCTGCCTCCTCTGTCATCTTCATTCTAATGTATATACGAGCCACGTTAATGAACGCACTTACCTCCTCCATTTTCCCATTGAATACTTGAGGCCTTGCGACCTCTACTCGGCTCCCCTGCTGCTAGAGGAGCATGGTGTTTACCTGCTGCTGCAGAGTGGCGATTATGGTGAGGAGTTGCTCCTTTCTTGTTGGTGGTGGTGGTTGGCAGGGGGCGAGTGCCTGGGATGGTTCCCCTTGTTGCTGTTGTTGTTGTTGCTGCTGCCGCGACATGTCGTAGGGCAGCAGTGGTGGTGAAGGTGATGGTGAAGGGGGAGATAATGATTTGTACTCAGACTTGGTTTCCTGATCCAGGGTAAACTTAAGGCTACGTCTAACAGGGAGCACAATCTTCTCCTGTCTAGACTCCTATTGCCTTACTGACTACTGCCCTAATCAAAGAGTAAACGATTGTCCCTGAGAAGGGAACCCCTAAGCTAAGTGGCCTTTTAAGAAGTAATCACCAATCTCCTGTGTGTACCCATCACAATGGACGACAGCACGGAGCTTATACGAAGAAAGAGTAACTATCAGGCCCAATTTACAGGTCAGGACTTGAACAGAACACCTGGACTTGGTGTTCAGTCTCCTCCCTCAGTCTCTCCTGACTGAGAAGTCCCCTTTACAGCTAGGGCCTGCTATCCAAGATGCTTGTGAGCGCTGTGCTCACTAGCGAGGAAGATGAGAGAGTAAGTGGTGGTTGGGGTACTCACCCGTAGCGCCGGTATTAAGCCAACTGCGCGTTGAACGAATATGAGCAAGGATTGAGGTGATCAGTGCTTGGGAGTGGTATCGAGTTCTTTTGTTATCATAGAGTCTTGATGACTTAGGGACCACTCGAGGTGAGTGTTTAGGAAGAACTCAATAGAGTTCTCCGTTGGATTGGACTACCTACTTATACTACTTTTACAAGTGGCTGTACACTATTAGTCCACAATCACATGTCCTTCTGGAATGTTCTACAATCACATGACCTCGTCACATGATATGGTTACTTAAGTTCCTACGCTATTTATATCTTGTCTCCATTGTATGACTTGATGTTTGCGATCAAGTGTTTGAATGCGCAGGAAACTTTTTCCTTCTTAGGGCTCTCATAACAAGACATAGTTGTAATAAGTAAGATCAAAACCCATTCATTCCGTACCATCTCTTGAGACGTTATCATTATGTCTCAAGAATAATACAATGCTTTATTGAGCAACTTGCTCAAAGAAAAACGCGCCCTTGCCAAACTAAGGGTAGAATTAGAGGGGAGGAAAGGAAAGCTCTGTAGGAGCTGTAAAGGGTTCGGGCACCTGACCCGAAATTGCAGGAACAGAAAAGAGGGAGAAAAGGGGGCAGAGATGCCCCAAAATAAATTTGAGGTACTAAGCAGCAGAGTGATGCAGTGTGGAGAAGGGGAAAGGACAATAAGGAGTTTTAGGACGTCGGGGGTGAAATGTTTTAGGTGTGGGGAAGAGGGGCACAAGTGCAGGGAGTGCCCTCTATGGGTAAAGAAGGAGAAGGCGGCGCGTGTGGCAAGGCCACAAAAGACGCAGCAGAAGGAAAGGCCAGTGCGCCCCGTTAAGGAAAAAGTGCAGGAAGGAGAAAGGAGACTAAGGAGAGTTGAGAAGAGTGAAGCGGTGTGCATGGCCACACCACGAAAAGTGCAGCAGGAGTGGAGGAGGAGTTCATGGGAGGAGTTGAGGAAAAGGGCGGAGTGGTACTGTGGGCCAACAGTGCCACAAGATGCTCAGTTATGGGAGTTGGGATGACGTGGCCAAGGAGCCGTTGTCACATATTTAAGGTGCCCAAGATGTGGCAAAGGGGGATGCTATGTGGAGGACGATTGGGGACAAGGGACGCTCCCCTATTGGAAGAAGGAGAAGATAAGTTGGTGTGGATGCAAGGGAAAGAGAGTGGAAAGCAGCGCGCCCACAGAGAGGAAAAGCGCAGCAAAGGAAGAACAGAGCGGCGCGCGAGCAAGAGACTCAAGAGGTACAGCAAAAGAAGAGAGAGCGGCGCAGCCCAGGGAGGCAAAGGCACAGCAGAGTGGCGCACGGTCAGGGGAACCGGAAAGCACAGCAAAAGAGGGGGGTAATCGAAAGGAGATCAGAAGAACCTTCAAGATGCTGAGAGAAGTGTGGCTGAACATTGGGGTGGAAAAGATAGATACGCATGAAGGCGTGATGATTAAAGCGCTCTTGGATAGTGGCGCAATGGGGATGTTCATGGACAGGCAGACGGCAGCTAGGCATGGATTCAAGTTGCAGAAGTTAGAGAGACCGCTAGTCGTCAGGAATGTAGACGGCACGAATAACAGCGGAGGGGCCATTACGCACCAAGTAGAGCGCAATGTATTTTATAAAGGCCATATGAAGAGAATGAGGATGGATGTGTGCGATCTAGGGAAGACAGAAGTAATTCTGGGGATGCCATAGTTGGCGGCGCACAATCCAGAGATAAATTGGGAGACAGGGGAAATTAAAATGACGAGATGCCCACCCTTGTGTGGTGGAAGAAGTCAGAAAAGGGAAAAGGTTAAAAGAATAGCAACAGAGGAAGAAGAGAAAATCATCTGTTGGGTGATAGATAACAAAGAAGATTAGGGAAGAGAGGAAGAGATAGAAGAGGACCACAGGAAAATAGAAGAGATGGTCCCAAAGAAGTTTTGGAAGTGGAAAAAGGTGTTTGGGAAGGTGGAGTCAAAAAGGATGCCAACGAGAAAGGTCTGGGATCATGCCATAGATCTCAAGGAGACGTTTAAACCGCGAAAGGAAAGGATTTACCCTCTGTCTAAGAACGAGAGAGAAGAAGTCTAGAACTTTGTGGAGGACCAACTAAGAAAAGGGTATATCAGACCATCAAAATCCCCTCAGACATCGCTGGTGTTTTTCGTAGGCAAAAAGGATAGAAGTAAGAGGATGGTGATGGACTACTGCAACTTGAACGACCAGACGGTAAAGAACAATTACCCACTCCCATTAATCACAGAGTTAATCGACAATATAGGGAGTAAGAAGGTGTTTACCAAAATGGATCTCAGGTGGGGGTTCAACAATGTAAGGATAAAGGAAGGGGATGAGTGGAAGGGAGTGTTCACGATGCATATTGGTTCCTTCGAACCAATAGTAATGTTTTTCGAAATGACAAACTCGCCAGCAACATTCCAGGCAATGATAAACGAAATTCTGAAAGATTTAATAAACAAAGGAAAGGTAGCAGCATTCGTGGACGATGTGTTGGTAGGAACAGAGACAGAGGAGGGACACGATGAAATAGTGGAGGAGATATTAAGGAGATTGGAAGAAAATGACTTGTATGTCAAGCCGGAAAAATGTGTGTGGAAGGCTAGAAAGATAGGATTCCTAGGGGTTGTCATAGGGCCTAATGGAATAGAAATGGAGGCGGAAAAGGTGGATGGAGTACTCAGTTGGCCACAGCCAAAAACTGTGAAAGACATTAGAAAATTCTTAGGCCTTGCAAACTACTATAGGAGGTTTATTAAGGATTTTGCTCGAGTAGCAAGGCCGCTGAATATACTAACGAGGAAGGATGAGAAATAGTGGTGGGAGAAGGCCCAACAAAAGGCTTTTGACGAGTTGAAACGGGTTTTCACAACAAAACCAGTACTAGTAGCTCCAGACTTAGACAAAGAGTTTAAAGTAGAGGCCGATGCCTCAAACTATGCTACTGGGGGAGTACTCTCGATGAAGTGCTCAGACAAGAAATGGAGACCGGTTGCTTTCATCTCAAAATCTCTAAGTGATACAGAATGGAACTATGAGATTCATGACAAAGAGATGCTAGCGGTAGTCAGATGCCTAGAGGCATGGAGGCACTTCCTGGAAGGAGCAGTAGAGAAATTCGAGATTTGGACAGACCACAAAAACCGCGAGTATTTCATGAAAGTGCAGAAGTTAAATAGGAGACAAGCAAGATGGGCTCTGTACCTATCAAGATTTAATTTTATGCTGAAGCATGTTCCAGGGAGTAAGATGGGAAAGGTGGACAGTCTGAGCAGGAGACCAGACTGGGAAATTGGAGTGGAAAGGGATAATGAGGACGAGACGTTGGTGAAACCAGAGTGGTTGAAAGTGAGGAGAATGGAGGCAGTAGAAATCATAGTAGACGGGGTAGATCTACTAGAAGAAGTTAGAAAGTCGAGAGTAAAAGATGATGAAGTAGTAAAGGTAGTGGAAGAAATGAAGCGAGCAGAAGTAAAGATGCTGAGAGATGAAGAGTGGAGAGAGGTAGATGGTATCATGTACAAAGAAGGAAAAGTCTATGTGCTAAAAGACGAGGAGTTAAGGGCAGAAATAATAAGACTACACCATGATACGCCAATAGGAGGGCACGGGGGACAATGGAAAACGGTGGAACTGGTAACCAGGAACTTTTGGTAGCCAGGAATTACCAAGGAGGTGAAGAGATACGTGGAAGGGTGCGATGCCTGCCAGCGCAACAAAAACCGCACAGAGCAACCAGCAGGCAAGTTAATGCCCAATTCTATTCCGGAAAAGCCTTAGACGCATATATCAGCAGATTTTATCACTAAACTGCCCTTAGCTCAGGGATACGACTCGATCTTAGTAGTAGTCAATAGATTAACGAAAATAGTACATTTTATACCTACTACAGAGAAAACGTCGGCGGAAGGACTAGCTAGATTGTTCAGGGACAACGTGTGGAAACTGCATGGACTGCCTGAGAGCATCATATCAGACAGGGGACCACAGTTCGTGGCAGGATTAATAAAGGAGTTGAATGGGATGTTGGAGATCAAGAGTAAATTGTCGATGGTGTTCCACCCTCAGATGGACGGACAAACAGAGAGGGTCAACCAGGAACTAGAGCAATACTTGAGGATGTTCATCGACCATAGGCAGGAACAATGGCCAGAATGGTTAGGGACAGCAGAATTCACCTACAATAATAAGGCGCACTCAAGTACGAAGACATCGCCCTTTAAAGCAAACTATGGGCAAGATCCTAGGATGGGGTTCGAAGAAAGAAAGAAGGAGAAATATGCAGGGGCAGAAAAATTCATTGAAAAGATGAAAGAAATACAGGAAGAAGCGAAGGCGGCGCTAGGGAAAGCGCAAGCAGATATGAAGAAATACGCCGACAAGAAGAGATCGGACGTAGAGGAATATAAAGTAGGAGACTTGGTCATGCTCAGTACCAAGGATCTGAAATATCAGATGGTCAGGAGGAGGACAGAAAAGTTGACAAAGAGATTTGTCAGTCCTTATAAAGTCAAGGAGATAATATCATCGAATGCGGTCAAATTAGAACTACCTAGTACAGTAAAAATACATCCAGTAGTGAACGTTAGTAGAATACAACGATATGTAGGACAGGTAGAGGGACAGAGAAAGAAGCAACCAGCTCCGGTGATAATCAAAGGGGAAGAGGAATGGGAAGTAGAGAGAATCCTGAATAAGCGACGGGTAAGAGGGAAAGATAAGTACCTAGTACGCTGGAAAGGATTTACGACGGAGTCCGACACTTGGGAGGGAAGGGAGAATTTAGAGAATGCGAAAGAGGCGGTCGAAGAATTTGAGAAAGAATATCAACGGGACATAGAAGATGTGGCGCGACAAAAGCGTGAAGAAGGAACGTTCCAATGAAGAGAACTTCCAGGAAGATTCACGGCGAAGATGTTATACGGGTAGTCAGACAAGAGGTATGACCAAGAATATTGGGGAAGAATGGAAAGGAATTGGAGGCGATGGAAGGGCAAGAAGCCGGAAAGAAGAGAGACGATGAAGACAATCCCAGAGGAAGAAGAAATTGAGGAAGAAAAATCAGGAGTAAGAGAGTGGACAGAAGAAGATGAAAACGAGATGGGTGACATGGTCGACCCTTATTACGAGTTGTAGAAAAATTCCTCGGGACGAGAAAACCTAAGAGGGGGGTGGTGTCATGACTTGGCAAAACGGCTAAGTCATTATTTATATTTCTTTTCTTTTTCTTTTCTTTTATTTTTCTTATCGATGGACGCGTGAGACAAAAGTGACTCATATGGAAGCGTGGGACTTTA
>Ga0153958_1000382_pt1 | contig 11163 bp, 5 predicted proteins | sample TSFL042MetaG_FD_104719 | JGI IMG/M metagenome (GOLD analysis project Ga0153958, IMG submission 104719) | Attine ant fungus gardens microbial communities from Florida, USA - TSFL042 MetaG | ecosystem: Host-associated > Fungi > Mycelium > Unclassified | place: USA: Florida, Wekiwa Springs... | reverse complement strand
CTTTGTGAGAGGTTCCGCAGAGGCAGGATTCTGACCTGTGATGAGCTTTCCATCTATGACGACGTGAGCCTGCAATTATACAATCCTTGTCAACCCACCACATCCGAAGATATTTGATATGAATACGCACCTCCCAGTCTGGGACTTTCTCATAGACACCTTCCAGTTCCTTAATTTTGTCCTCTACAAGGAAGGGAGCATACTGATTGTTGTCATCAATGTAAGAATTTGAGTGTGAAACTTCAGGTGTCATAGTACCTCAATATCTCTGGCAGCATCCTCTTCTGTATTGGAAAATCCAGTAACTTTCTTACCAGCAAAAATTGATTTTCCATTTATTCGAGCACCGACGAGGGCACTAAATTAGACACACTGATGAGTCATATGGGTGAAACTAGGATGGCTACTCACGCAAGACCATGGCAGACAGCTGCAACATACTTGTCTCCACTCCAGAATGCCTTAACAAGTCTGTCGCAATCTGGATCAGTAGCCAAGTTGATTGCTGGTCTGTGTCCTCCAACAAAGAAGATGGCAGCGTAATCATTTGCATTGACTTTGGTTAGCGATTTGATGGCAACTTGCTTGGCCAGAACTTTCTCATCAGTCTGGAATTTTAACGCTCGTTCATCCTTGGAATCTGTAGCAGCCTGAACTGTATGAGCATTTATCAGAATACAGACAAGATAGAGCCTATGATGACACTATCAGTATCAACAGGAAACGTTTTCTTGGGTGATGCAAAATCTGTAGCAACTTAGCCTGGACAACTTAATCACCCTCCAAGTCCAAGTTGACAAGGAGAACTCAATAGAGTTCCCATTAGATTTTCTATACTACTTATATAACTACTACATGGTCTATGCACTACTTTCCCATGCCTATCATGTGATGTCATGTGATGTGACATTGTGACTTCCTGTCATGTGACTGTGATACTTGTGATGTGACACTTTCCTACACTGTGTAGTAAGTCCAAGATAAAAGAAAAGAAAAAGAAAAGAAATATAAATAATGACTTATCCGTTTTGCCAAGTCATGACACCACTCAGAGGCAATTACCCTTAAGCTAATGGATAGTCCTGAAAGCTAATTTGAGATTCAAGTGAAGTATATCTATGACACATTGCTAGTATATATATAGTTTACACTAGACAATCCCATGGGCAGTCACATGCACATGGATCAGTAATCACAATTGTCCTAAAATAGAATAAAAGGCATCACACCACATGATACAGACAGGAGAAGTAAGGAACGATAGAAATATGATATGAACAGATATAGAACTCTTAGTAGATATGAGCTCACTGGACTTACTAAGCAATACCCTAGATATCCTCTTACACATTACTGCATTATAACATCCTTGTCTAGCATTGCCAACATCTCATCCACTAGCCATTCATTATCAGACCATGGCTGATAATGTAAGACTTTAGCCAAAGTGACTTAAATCTACTTCAAGTCTGAGTTGACAAGGAGAACTTAATAGAGTTCCCATTTCATTTTCTATACTATATATACAACTACTATCATGGCTATGCACTTTACCTCCCATAGTCCTCATGTTGCTTGTTATGTGACTACCCTGTCATGTGTTTGTGACCTGTACCATGACCATTCTGTGACTTCTTTCCCACATTTCACCTTTATAGTAGTGACTCAACAAAATAAAATAAAATAAAATAAAAAATGAAAATAGAAAATGACTTAGCTGTTTTGCCAAGTTATAACAGATAATAACTGTAGTCCTACTTGATGTTCATAACAAGAACTTCCTGTCTGAGAATTAGACCTCAGACTTAACAACATCTTTTGCTGTTTGTTTAACTTTACTTTTTTGAACCTTTTGAATACTAAATTCACCTATCACAAATCAGTAAGTGGCCATTTGTGATAGTGATTGGATTAGCTACAGCACATATAAAGCCCTAGTGTAAGGGCGACTGGGCACAGAGCTCTAGGAGAATCCTCAGTTAATATTATAGTTAGTTGTTATGATACAATTCACCTCCAGGAGAATCCTCAGAGATTATGATAAGGCTTCTGGAGGGATCTTTTACATTATATACATCCCTTAGTGTCAGGGTTAGCAGGATCGGAGCTAAACTAGTATGTTTAAGTATTACTAGTAAAACAGGCTAAGATAGTTCCAGAGTGTCATCGTCCCATTCAGGGGTGGAAATGGAGGTGTCCCCTTACACCTAGGCTCATACAGTATTAATGTCCTATAGGTGTAAGTCAACTATCTAGGCCCAGAATATTACTAATGCCAGATGGCAATAGTTCAGTATGAGAAGAGAAAGAAACCTAGGGTAATAATCCTTGTATGTGGTCTTAGAGCAACTTATCAGTCAATATAGGACCTTCTAGGATAGAAGAAAGTCTTTTCTGGATAGGCTTAGGTAGTTTTGGTATGTAATCTTGTACAAACCTCGCTACTTAGAATTTATGCTTTTCCTTCTATTGACACTTCTAGAAGTCATTACCAGAAGTCATTACCAATCCTTACAACAGCTCTCTTCAAGCCTTCAAATGTTGAGATGTTCTTATGACTAAACCTTAACTCATTGCAAATATAGTTTGGAATAGCATCCTTTATCATCTTTTAGAGTGACCTATTGTCCTAACAGATATAGTTTTGAAACTTGGCAAATTAGATAAAGTAGTTGATAGCCTTGCCATTATTTGGGAAAGAAATCATGATAATAGCATTCTCATTATTGTTTTCTAGTGAGTATAACCCAAACAGGTTAAAAAGCTTTTGGACAAAAGCTGACCACTCTTCTAGAAAATCAAAACTTTGGTAAGCTTTAGTCTCACTGATAAAAGGTTCAAAGTAATCAACAGCTATGTTCTGGAAATAGAAAATGGTAAAAAAGATTCTTTTGGTGTTTTCAATAAATTCTCCTTTACAAGCATGAAAATAAGTTTGATACTGAAATATAAATGCTTGAAGCCTGTTAGGGCTATTTGTAAGACTTTAGCCAAGGTGACTTAAATTTACTCCAAGTCCAAGTTGATAAGGAGAACTTGATAAAGTTCCTATTTATTTCTTGTATACTACTTATACAATTACTACATAGTCTGTGTACTATTTTCCCATACCTCATGTGACTTGATCATGTGACTGTAACTGTGACTATGTGACACTTTTCTGAACTCCTTTATATGTAGTAAGTCTAAAAGAAAAAGAAAAAGAAAAAGAAAAATAAATAATGACTATACTGTTTTTGCTAAGTCATAATACTGTTTCTGCTGAACAGGTCTAGTTCTTTGACTCTCTTGTTCCTTTTCCTTGGTTATAGATTAGATTGTCTAGTTAGCACCAACAATATAGTCTGTAAATCTAACTCTGAGATATCTAGATATGGGTTTTGAGAGATGTCACACAAATGATCTAGTTGTTTATCATAACTATCTAGGATACGTTTTATCCCTTCTGGGACTGAATCTTTAACCACTTTGTTAACTAGCTTCTACAGAAGTAGTTGTTGATTTCAGGCTTGGGAGATAGTAAGAGAATACTCTATAAAGGTTATTGTAGATTCTCTGGGAATATTAGATTGGCTATTGTCTCTTCTATCACAAAAGGTTACTTACTTGTTGTGATAGGTTAAATATTAATTCAAAAAGTGCTTTATAGGTAGAAGTAGACAAGCAACAAAAAATGTTGTTAAGTCTAAAATCTAATCCTCAGACAAGGAGTGTCATATGACAGAAAATAATCATTTAAATAATATAATTTCTTTTATATTTTATATTATTACTAAATTCCACTCCTGAACTCCTGTTGTCTACTCCTATAGGATCATGATTTAGACTAGTTACTTGTACTCCTCTTATTCTAGACTTAGTATAAGTACTTCATTAGTTACATTCTAGTTCCTTAGTTCGTAGATTAAAGTCATTAACGTCTTTTATGTGTTCTATCCTTACTCTTATCAATATACCACTCTTCTCCTAAACTCCTAGCAACAATTCAGTCTTCCTGAAATATGCAACCACACACATGACAGCAGATCAAGGTACAGCACATGAGCTAAGGCCAAGGTTGTTCCCTACTTTTGTTGTCAACTCCCTTCCACTCCAGAGTAATTCCGCTCTACTCTGGGCCATTCCACTCCTGCTCTGCACATTCTTAACAAGGAGTTCTTATATACAGAATTGTGGTGGTCTGTGTACTAGGACAGATCATCACATGCTACTACCTATTGTTCTATATATGGTAGTGCCTTTGTGCTAGGAATAGTGATAACCTAACCATATGGAGGCTGTCCTTTGTTCTAAGAAAAGGACAGATGATTATCTATGGATAATTAATAAAGTTTATATGCAAATATTGAGGCCTTCATATCTCCACGAATATTAATCACCTCAGCACTGTTTTAGGCTCATTCTGAGCAGTATGAAAAGGGTTTTGCTGATGCCTAAAATAAAAGCTTAGATTGTGGTGGTTTCCGAGATATTGGTGACTTAATAAATGGTACCATGGTAGTTACCAGTTGATCTGCCTAATATCTTAGCCATTATTGATCACTTCGAGACATGACTAGTATCGATCGAAAGGTCTTTTCAAGGGCTTTCGGAAGCCATTGAGACCATGTGAATCATCAAAGAATTGATGGAGATATGGCTGAATAAAGTTTGTAACAGAGACTTAGTAGCTCTAAGATATGTTTTTAGGACTGGAAGTAGTTCTATTTGTTAGAAGGATGGAGAGCAGCGATTACAGTGGGGACAAATGATGGCCCACTTACTGGGTTATTCAACAGATATTGATAGACAACCTGATAGGAAAGAGAGATCTCAAGAGAAACAAAGTGGTTCCATGACGTGGCAGTTGAGACAAAGAAGTGAGTACCCTTATGTAAGCACAGCTTGTATATTAATCTACAGTAATACACAGTACAATATTTATTTAATTTAACACTCCCCCTCACTCAAAGTAGTAGTCATTGAGTGACAATATAAATTAAAAGGAGAGTTCATAGAACCTTCAAACTAAGGAGTAGATGGAATTAGTAGAACAGATTCTTAGTCAAGATGTCAACAGGGTTCCTGGTCTCATCAATGTGGTATGATTTGATTTTGTCATCCTCTATTGCATCCCTGACATAGTGATACCAGATGTCAATATGTTTGGACCTTTTTTCTTGCACTAGATTGGTGCTCTAGAAGAGTGATCCAAGATTATCACCATAAAGGTAAGGGACAGGAATATCAAAACCAATCTCACTCAGGAGATTTGATGTTCAGATGAGTTGGCAGCTACAGTCAGAGAGTGCTATATACTTGGCCTCAGTAGAAGAGAGGGCTACTGATTTTTGTTTGTGACTTAACCAGAAAGTGATTCCTTGAGCCAGCATAGTAAAATAGCTAGTAGTTGACTTGCGATGCTCATGGTCTTGGCCCCAATCAGAATCAGAGTATGCTACAAGTGATTCATTACTTAATCCATTATAAACAAGCCAATATCTGCGAGTGGCAAGCAAGTATTTACAAAGGTGTAACCCAACTCGATAATGATTATTAGAAGGGTTTGCTATCTGTTGAGCTAACTTGACAACTGTGAAGCCAATATCTGGTCTCGAGCCAATCATCAAGTATATTAGAGAACCAACTAGTTATTGGTACTTTTGGCATAATTTGGGATCACACTGCTTTTCATTTGGTTTAAAGCTAAACTCAGATAGTAGTGGAGTATGAGTAGGATTAGTTGCAACATTAAAGCACGCCAGCACCTTCTCCAAATACTCACATTGATCAATAAATATCTTTTGATTTTTACAATCACGGCTTATGTGTATGCCTAGGAACTCTATAGTTTCACCAAGGTCATGATATTCCTATCCAGCCATAAATTTCTACTTCAACTCATTGAGGAGTAGAAAATCTTTAGTACCCATAAAGCAAATATCATTGACATAGACAATTGCTATAACAAGTGCTTTAGTCTTTTTGTCATAATAGTAGTATATGCCAGCATCAAATTTGCATCTCTTAAATTCTAGGACAAGCAGTGACTTAGTCATTGTATGCCACCAGGATAAGCTAGCTTGCTTAATGTAAGGGAATGCTCTAGAGTAGCTTAGGTAGCCTGGTATAGGTGAGTATTATCTAGCTTGCCCTCGGATCCTCAAAGCCTGCTATTTATAGTTCCCTTCCCTCTTGTTCTTGTTGCCATAGTTAGTATTATATAGCCTTATTAGATATGGTAGTTATTAGTGTCCTGATCTGTGTTCCCTTAGTGACTAGTGCATGGACCAGGCTACTCTAGTATATATAGCTAGTGATGTATGGTAGAATACCTTATCTCAACATTGATTAGAGCTCCTGGGCTATATATTGCTCTTACTTAAGATGCTTCTTCCACTAATGTTGAGCATGTCCTAGGTTGCCTCTGAGTAGCCCCTTACACTTAAGATCATACAATGCTTTGCAAAGTCGCCAGACTTTATTTTCTTTTCCAGGTAATTTGAAATCTTTTGGCTACTCTATATAGATTTCCTTATCCAGATCACCATATAAGTAAGCTATTTTGATATCAATGCTTTGGATATCTAAATCCTTAAGTGCAGCAACAGCAAGAAGCAGTTATGCAGTTTCATAGCGGACAACTGGAGAGAATAATTCATTAAAGTCAATGCCTTTAACTTGAGAAAATCCTTTGGCAACAAGACAAGATCAATAATGACCATCAGACTTAATGTTAAACACCCAGTAGTTCTTGACTGCTTTTTTTCTCTTAGGAAGGTCCACAATTTCATAAACATCTCTGTCTTTGAGTAATTTCAGCTCCTCAAGGCAAGACTCAAGCTATCTTTTCTTAGAGTTAGCTTGTATTTTAGCAATATCTTTGAAGGTTTTTGGTAGAAACTGAGTTTCAGTTGCTCTGAGTGCCAAGAGAAAGTGAATATGCTCTGCTTCCCCTTCTCTTACAAGGTGTACCATGTGGTTGGTAATAGCTATGGTAGCTGACTCGCCTGCTGGAGATGGAGCATCTATTCTATTTTCCTCTATGTCAATTATGATAAGTTGTTGTCCTACCCAATCAACTTCATAGTGAATTCCATTTATTTCAACGATATTGTCCTATTGACTATATGAATAGTATACCCCTCCAATTGGAATAGTATTAGGCTGCACTTGAATATATCTGTGAGCATTTTCAAGCATTCTGTGTGCCATATCTGAATTAGTCTCACCAGAATGTTGTTGCCACTCAGGGCACCTCAAGATATCTGTAGGATAGTGATCCTCTCCATATACATTGCCTTCTCTGTGAGAGACTCTAGTCTCATAGGTTGATCTCCTCAAGCCATATCTCAGAGGAGGAACATCTTCTCCTGGCTATAGGTCACTATCTCATTTTTGAGGTATTACAGTTGGAACCTGAGAAGGAGTATACTATGAGGAACCAGCTTCAGGAGGAGGAGGGCTTGGAGAATGCATCTCAATATTTTTATCTTCATCATCTTCAACCTCTTCAATTTTTACTGAGGACCATTTAGGTAGTGTCAGTGGAGGAGAGGGAGATGGAGATTCTGAGTGAGTTGGCAAATTAGGAGGGATTGGAGAAGTAGAGGGTCTAGGATGTACAGATGTTGGTGGAAAGGGTATTGGAGCAGGTTCATCTACACCAAAAGATCTAGGTGCTAACAACTCTATCTCTGGGGTTAGTCTACTAGAAGGCATTTGCTCTCTGGGGTGAGACGATGGACATCTAGGGAAGTGTCCTTCATCAAAGATAGCTTGGGTGGAGCAAAATATAACATTCTCTTATGTGTGGTGAATAAATCTATAGCCATTATCCTCATATGCAATAAATATCACAAGTTCAGAGTATGGTGTAAGTTTGTTTGTGTGAACTTCATTGGGAAGATACACATATGCCCTACAACCAAAGACACAGAGGTGCGATATTTTAGGTTTTTTACCTGTAAAGATCTCCTGAGGTATTTTCCATTTGAGATATTTAATAGGAGTACAGTTATAGACATGGGTAGCAGTTACAAATGCAAACTCCTACTAGGAATCAGGTAAGCATGCTTCAAGTCACATAGATTGCATCTTTTCTAGCAGTGTCTAATTCAACTGTTCTACTCAACTATTTTGCTGATGTACATGTGGTGTACTTGTCTCATGGACAATCCTCTGTTCACGTAAAAAGGATTGCAATTCTGATGTCATATACTCTCTCCCATTATCAGTATGCAGGTGTTTAACAGAGTGGGAAGTAGTATTCGACCACAACTGGAAAACAGCTTTAATTGCTTCTGCAGTATCTGATTTTTTGTGCAAGAAAGCAACTCTGCAATAGGAGGAATAGTCATCAAGGAATGTAATTACCCATTTATACTTAGAGTATGATAAAGTAAGGAGCTCAAGGAGATCTGAATGGATCAATCCAAGAGTCTTACTAGAATACTTAGGGTTCTCAGGGAAACTGCACTAGTGCAGCTTTCCAAAGCACAACCACAGCATATATACTTCTTGTTAGGGAAGCAAATCTTCTCAGCACCTTCAACATTGTCTAAGACATGTCTCATAGCTTCATTAGAGATATGCCCAAAATGACAATGAATTATCTCATAATCTGGGTGCCTTATAACAAGGCTCACAGGATTAGAAACATTGTTCTTAATAATACATGTTCTCACAACCTAGATGCTCCCCCAAAGATTAGGTAGGGCAGAGAGGACAGCATTACCAGATGAGTCACAAAAGGTTGAACCATCCATTGTGCCTTTTATACTCAATCTAGATTAGAGTAACTGTCCAGTAGAGAGGAGGTGCATGGTTATACCAGGAACACAGTACACTGGCCATAGTTTAGGGATAGTAGTTCTTGTAAGGGGACATCTAGGGTGGTGCTTAGTCAGTATTGAGGGTCTGTTCTATTAGTGGCCCAGTGACAGTACATATACACATTCCCATCGTTCCTGTCTTCTCTCTGTCTGTGTCATGCAGTACGATGCCTTCTATTCTATTGTTAGGACATTGTGATTACTGATCCATGTGCTCATGTGATAGTCCATGTGATCGTCTAGTGTAGAGTATATATACTAGCAAGTTGTCGTAGATATACTTCACTTGAATCTCAACTTAGCTTCTGGGACTATCCACTAGCTTGAAGGGTGATCGCCTCTGAGTGGTTCCCTAACAGTTCTGGTTGTTCTGTCTTTAGGGTCAATGATTTCATGTTCTATAAGGACAGTTCCCATAGCAACCATAAAAAGAGGTGCTTTAGAATTGGCTGTCTCAACACGACCATAATTTTCTTGAATTATAGAGACGAAGTCAGACTCAAAAGAAGTGAAATGGGCAGAGGCACCAGAGTCCAAGAACCATTCATTATTATAAGAGCAGCCATATGGTACTTCTTTACTCTTGCATGTAGTGCATAGTACTCTATCACATCTTTGTAAATTCTCAGCTATAGGTGATACAGGCAACACAAATTTATTGTCACATCGAGCCATACAGACTACACTACTCGATGCTACAAAGTCCCTAGTTGCAGCCATTATATTGGCACAGGTTGTAGAGGACTGAGCTGAGATAGTTAGAGAGTGGGAGAAGACAGTAGAGGAATGTACACTGATTGCCCAAGATGTTAGGGCATAGTCACTCAAAGGCAGCTAACCCTAAGACTAGGTAAGAGTCCCAGAAGCTAAGGTGATATTCAAGTGAAGCTAAATCTAACTACACAAGTGATCTTATATACTAAAACCAGTAGTCTGTGTATTGCAGTCACATGAGAACTAACAATTAATACCACTGTCCTAATTATAGATCATCAGACACATCAAGGTGGACTTAAGAGAGAAGACAAGGAGAGTATGGGAGAGCATCTTATAAATACTTAGAATAGTCCCTTAAATGGGAGCCTTACTCATGATCTAGGCTGCTTCCTAGGATATCCCCTTACACAAGATGGGTAAACAGCAGGGCTAGAGAGATAAGGAATAGTGGATATTAAACTTGTCATAGCTATCATCAAGAAATCAGCTTAGTTCAGGAAGCAGATGCAGCAATGAATACGCAGTGCTTCATCCTAAACAGCTATGGGCCATAGCATCTGTGAAGGAGCAGAGGATCCTGTGGGCATGAGAGAATTCAACAGGGAGATCATCCCAATCTCTAACAGGTCAGCAAGCCAGTCAAGTCCTTTCTATCAACTGAGGCAGCTTGAGAGTACCAAAGGAGGTTAGGGAAAACTAGAGCCCATAATCTGTTAGAAGAATAGAGAGCAGCAATTACAGTGGGGACAAATGATAGCCCACTTATTGGGTTATCCAACAGATATTGATAGATAGCCTAATAGGGAAGAGAGATCTCGAGAGAAGCAAAGTGGTTCCATTGTCATGCCAGATAGCCATTTAGACAATAAAAGTGATATTTTTTACCATAATAATGAAAATAACCAGCTCAAGAAACGAGTTTGGCCCTCCAGAAATGTTTCCTAGATACTGAAAGGGTAAAAAAGGGAATTGCACACTGGGACAAACAAAACCATGCTGTGCCAGCTCCCAATTGCATGCTAAAGGTCCGAGGGGAGATAATCAAAAATAAAGGTTTGTAAATAATTAGAAAATAGAAATTATACGCAGCTCCAATAAGATATACGTTGGTGGTTGTGAAATGATTGTAAAGTCTCCCTAGATCGTTGTCACATAGCCTCCCTAAGGTGTCAACCTTTACATACCGTGACAAAAGCTCCTCTGGAAAATACAGTTAGTTGATCACTCATGGACCCTCCACACTCAGTTGCCCCCTTGTCTACACCCCCAACACCGAACCTTATGGGTGTGATGCAATCCAAGTGTGCACCTAGCCAAGCTTTCCCAGCCTGCTGTCCTCTCTGAAGCCTGCCTGAGTTGTGTCTGCATCTTCTTTCTAGATCGAGTTCTGGGTATACTCTGTGTTCTTCTCAAGACACCCCACTAGTCTCAGTCTTCTTACTCTCAATAGATTTGCATTTACGATTCCAGAGACAGTGTAGATAGAGAAAGGAGTCAAGAGGTTCTTCTCCTATCCAACTGCACACCGGATACTATATTAAAATGATTACAAAGCCCTGAAACTCAAGGAATAAAATATAAAAAGGAAACTATTACTACTTTTGATGTTCCTTCAACCTCTTCTCATGCTAAG
>Ga0153958_1000381_pt1 | contig 11164 bp, 13 predicted proteins | sample TSFL042MetaG_FD_104719 | JGI IMG/M metagenome (GOLD analysis project Ga0153958, IMG submission 104719) | Attine ant fungus gardens microbial communities from Florida, USA - TSFL042 MetaG | ecosystem: Host-associated > Fungi > Mycelium > Unclassified | place: USA: Florida, Wekiwa Springs... | reverse complement strand
CTGTAATTTTTACAGAAAATTTATTAAGGACTATGCCAAGATCACTTCACCAATTAACCAATTAGTAAAAAAGAATATGAAATTCATCTGAACAGAGAAAGCACAAAAAGTATTTAACAAGTTGAAGAAGAAATTTGAAGAAAAATCTATTCTCATTACCCCCAACCCAACAAAACCATTCAAAATATTTGCTAATACTTCAAATTATGCAACAGAAGCAGTACTCACTCAAAAGGATGATAACAGAGTACAACACCCTTGCTTCTTCTATTCAAAATCACTATTACTAGTGGAAAAATGATACCATACCTCAAAACAGGAGTTTCTTGCTATTATTTGAGCCATTTAAGAATAGAGACACTATATCAATGAAGTACCAAAGGAAACAATTATCTGGAATGACCACAACAACATTATCTATTGGACCAACCCAGTCAAACTGTTATGACAAATGACAAGATGGTCAACAATACTTAGTGCTTATAAAATCAAAATCAAGCACATTGCTAGCAATAAAAACACTGCTGCAGATGCTCTCTCTCAAAAATTCATTGAGGACAAAGACAAAGATGAACCAAAACAGGCAATACTAGACGACTTTATTGACAAATCAACATTTCCAGTAGAAAAATTATCTAATGAGCCAACATTGGAAGAAAAGCAAAATATACTCAGGAAATATCATGATTTACCAATAGCTAGACACCTTGGTGTCAAGGAGACACTTAGAACAATGTCAGAACATTATTCATGGCCTGGACTCAAATAATTTGTTACCAACTACATCAAAGACTATGAAAACTACTAAAGATACAAGATCAATTAACACCCTTTAAAGCCACCACTCCAAGAAATTCCTGTACCACAATCCAATCGACCATTCACTCAAATTGCTATGGATCTTATCACTGACTTACCCAAGTTAAAGGAATTTGATTCTATTTTGTCCATGGTAGACCACAACCTAACAAAGGGGATAATATTAATACCAATGACAAAAGAAGTTACCTTGAAAGAAATTGCAACTCTTCTAATGGACAATCTCTTCTGAAGATTTGGTATTCCCAACAAGGTCATCTCTGACTAAGACTCTTGATTTATTGCCAAGTTAATGAAAGCCTTCTTACAAAAACTAGGAATCAAACAGGCTATATCTACAGTTTTTTACCCTCAAACTGGTGGTACTACAAAAAGATTTAACCAAGAAATTGAACTCTATCTTGCCATTTATTGTGCTGACAACCTCAAAATATGGGCTGACAAGCTATCTATGGCTGAATATTCACACAACTCTAGACTTTACAGAGAATAATTACATACCCTATTCAAACTCATGTTTGGACATCTCACAAAAATCTACATTAACACTTCAGAAACCTCATCTATTACAGCCAACAACAGAATCAACTATATGGAGAATATCCAGACAAATGCCAAACAAGCATATGAAGTTGCTAAAAATCTCATCAACCAGAAAATCAAAAGTAAACTTTCTGATCTCAAAGTAGGGACACGAGTCTGGCTAGACTCTCAACATATCCAAATCAAAGGAACCCCAAAGAAGCTTATACCAAAACATTGATGGGAATCAAAGAGAATTGATCACAAAACAAAGGTGACAACAAATGAAAGTAAAAGAATCTCTGAGATATTTTACAATTGTGTACTAAACAAGTAGGCACTGGGGAGATAATCAAATAACAAAGAGAGCTTAAAAAGGGAGGAATAAAAGAGAAAGACTCAAATAACTGAAAGAAATGGTAATAAAGTTTTTATGAATTCACTCAAGGTTAATTTTACTATAATAGGATTCCTAAGATGTACATTTGTCTCGTGTTATGACACTACTGCCCTTACCTAGTCTAGTAGTCTATCTTTCCATTGATATAGCAGATCTACCTAGAACTCCTATGCTATCGTGTAGGCTCTTCTTCAGCTGACTGTACAACTAAAAGCCAATTCCAAAAACACGTAGTGAGTGGTTAACTCCTAGCATAAGCAAATTCCCAAGTCTATTGGGGCTTGAATTCCCATCAAGGAAGAGGTTTGGTAGTTTTTAAAAAGTAAAGAAAAACATTCAGAAAATAGAGACTCAGTCACTCAAATAGCTGTTAAACTCTAGAGCAACAAAAAGGAATGATAATAGGAGTATGATACTTGAGTTCCCTTCTATGCCCTAGAGTATTTTATTAAGATTACAAAGCAATAAGACAACAAAGAAAACAAGACAAAGAAAATCTCCAAATTTCCAAACATAGTAAGGCTGATATGATGAGGTGGCACCTTTTCTGAATACTTGGTAACCACTCCCTGCTCTTCTAACCCTACTCTGGGAGTTCTTCTTCACACAATGGATAGGTCTTGAGCCTCTTACTAAGCTGTAGAGAGAGATGGCAGTTTCAAGTCATCTTGCTCTTAAGTACATTGTCTTTATCAAACCTCTCTGCTATCTTTCTTCCTAACTTCCTTACTTTTCTCACTACATCCTTCTATATCCTCTTGCTTCTCCAAGTTCTAGTTTCCTTCCATTGTGATTGTAAGGTGACTCTACATTGACTTAGTCTTTTTGATATTGCTATAATTAGCTATTTGCAATGATGGCTCAGATCTGATAGTAACTCTTCTGAATATAGCATTGCTGGCCACTGAGGTATGATGTCACTCTAGTAAAAATTAGTCTTTGAAGTTCACTTCTGCCCTTAAGAGTATTCTAGAAGAGAAATCCATTATAAATCCAATACAGGGTGCCTAGACAAGTGTTATGAGGTATCTGTAGCAGTGGTCATAACCACTACTCTGCCACTCAAGTGAAGTGCTTGAGTCCATGGCTGGGCATCTCAGAAACATTACTAGGGAACTAAACTCAATTCTTGAGCTGGTTATTCTTGTTATTAAAATAGTTACTTATTTTGCCTAAATAGCTGTCTGGCATGACAATGTATAGACCCCTTTAATGGAAAGGATATCTTGAAACAGAACACACCTGGGAACCAAAAACAAACCTCACCAACGCCAAACAACTGCTCAAGACATATAAAAGAAGACAGAACAAAAACTGACAAAATAACAGTTCATGTCTTTTTCCTCTTTTTCCACTTCCAACATAACCACCATTATTACCACACCACCAACACCCTTACCAGTTAACCATAAACAAGTCAACAACTTCTTCCTCTCTATCAAATAGTTTCTCTAAGCACAAACCAATGATCTCCTACTATCCTATTCTGCACCCTATTAACAAATTGCCACTGATGAAACTTCCCCCATATAACGATTCATGCTATTTCACCATCTCTTGGCCCAGTTGTGAACTACTCTTGTCAGGAATTCAGTGGCTATTGTTGATTTTAACCTATTTAGGGAGAACTAAGCTCTTTATCTACATCTCTAACACATAGCAAACCAATAATTTCTTCAACTTCAAAACAATCTCAAGAATCTCAATGAGTTTCCACTCTCTACAATCCATCAACACCTCCTATACACTACTATAAGAAGAGTACAACATTTACCAGACACAAGTAATTAGAACCCTGGTTTATCAACTAGATCTGACTCTAGAGACACTTCTGATAACACACAAGAAACTAACTCCAGCAATAATGAAATTACTGGATGACTGAAAACTAGTAACATCTCAAAAGGAACTAGATGAAATCTGGATGATCCTTATAAAAATTCAGAACTATGAGACTCTAGGGATGCATCTCCTTTCATTACAGACAACACACAATGCTTTGTCTGTGATCAACATGACTATTTCCTCAACCAATATACTGATTATGTCTGTAAAAGATGTAATCAAAGAAACCCTGGTCACTACAAAAAGTTCTGTCTCCTTTAACCATGACAACCCTAACCACGATTCACTGTGACTAAATGACAAGCTAAGCAAGCCAGAATCAATTACCCAAATCTGTTCTGCAATAAACCACTTTCTACTTTTATCATTGGTCTCACTCCAACTAGACAACAACTCCTGGAACATTTTCTCACTGAGACCCCAGAGGATCAATATCGTCCTACTCCTTGAAGATGCAATAAACAAGTCCTCTTTAGAAATAGACTACCAACTAGTCAAACCATTACATTCTCCTTAATCTCCAACTCTCAGAAACCTATCTTATGACATCTTCCTACAAGACAACCTTAACAAATCATTCAATGAAACTGGGAAGATGACGACAGAGACTACTATGATGACATTGACAATATCACCTAGTTCAACACCCTTGGAGAATCCATTGGGTATTGAATTTAATGAGAATATTAAATCAAACAAAGGGGATTATGTTATGAATATCAAGTGTGTAAGGGGACACCTCCATTTCTACCTCTGAATGGCTTGACAACACTCTGGAGCTACCTTAGCTTGTTTACTAGTGATACTTAAACACACTAGTTTAGCTCTGATCCTGCTAACCCTGACACTAAGGGATGTATATAATATAAAAGATTCCTTTAAGAGCCTCATCCTAATCTCTGAGGATTCTCCTGGAGGTGAATTGTATCATAACCACAATCTGTAATATTACTAAGGATTCTCCTGGAGTCTTGTGCCCAGTCACCCTTACAGCAGATTAGGATCTTAAAGTGGAGCCTTGGACTATCCTAGTGGACAGCCACCCAATAGGTCGCTCTTTTCTGCTATATCCAACTCTCTGAAAAATCCACTCTTTAGATGTCGTTGCCTCCGGAGACCCCTCAAGGTGTAGCCAATACCTTAGGATACCTGCAACACCATCTGCAGGAGCTCACAGAGAGACAACATGTCTTAGAAAGTAACATTAACTCTACCCTAGCAGCCCTGACCGCGTAGCTACAGCAGCTCACACAGTTAGTGGCTAACTCCCCTCCTCTGGCCGTACCAAATACACCTCTCCCACCTGTACCATCCCCTCTAGTGTCTCTGTCCCCTGCTCTGCTGGCACGATGAACTCACCCCAAGCTCTTCTGCCCTCCAGACTTTAACAGAGAACATCACAACAGCTGCACATTCCTGAACTCCTGCTCTCTCTATATATGCCTAGCCCTGGAGCAATTCCATGATGAACAGAAAAAGATTTTCTGGGCTCTCACATTCTTCAAGAGAGGTCGCGCTGCCAAGTAGTCTGAAAACATGTTCCATCAAGAAGCGGACACTGGCATTTTCTCTATCCAAACCTGGGGAGACTTTAAACAACAATTCCGGCTGCACTTCTTCCCTGTAAATGTGGAAGCAGATGCGATCAACGCTTTGGAAGGGACCTCCTACCACCAAGGAAATCGGATGGTAGACAACTATTTGAATAGCTTCCAAGCCCTGGTCTCTGATGCTGGTTATACAGATCCCCAGACACTAGTAGTGAAATTTCGACGAGGTCTTAGACTAGGCATCCAAAACTAGATTGCCACCATGCCCTATGAATGGCCAGCTGATACTGACCCTGATGTGTAGTACAGAGCAGCACAGAGGATTGACCAAGCGTACCTTACAAATGAAGCCTTTCAGTCCGTGTTGTGTTCCACCCCTTCTGCATTGCTCAAAACCGTCTCTGCCCAACCCTCACCATTGCCCATGGCAAGATTACCCCTTGCTCTGCCCCCTCTGGTCACTCCAAAGGCTCTGCCAACCACTCCATCTATGGAAGTCCCCATGAACATGAACGCCACTAGGAAAGCAAGATCCTTGCCTCCGTGAGGGTGCTACTGATGCAGAGACACAAACCATGTAGTCTAGGATTGTTCCCACCAAATGGACATCTGTCAACTCACCACGGAGCAGTGGGAGGAATTGATTGAAGATCTGTTGGCGTTGAAAGATGCAGTTCTGATAAAAGAGTCTTGTTTCCCAGAAGAAGAGAATTTTGCATAGCATGGCTGGCAATAAGTGTAAGGGGACATCTAGGGTAACGCTTAGTAAGTTCTGAGGGTCTGATCTATTAATGGTCCAGCGACAGATCGTGTATTGCGTTTCCATCGTTCCTGATTTCTCCTGTCTATGTCATGCGGTGCGATGCCTATTAATACTTGTTCTAGGACATTCTGTGATTATAGATCAGTTGCCATGGTAGTGTGTGCCTGACTATCTAGTATAGTATATATACTAGCAAGTGTATATAGATATATCCCCACTTGAATCTCAAACTAGCTTCCAGGACTCTCCACTAGCTTAAGGGTGATCGCCTCTGAGTGGTTCCCTAACAATAAGTATGCTCTGGTCGCCAGTAAATAAGTTCACTGTATTGACTATAGAGGACCCCAATACAATTGACAGTGAACTAGTAGATGCACCTCCCTCTATCCCCCTTATTTCGGCTCCGCTCCACAAATCCAAGTGGGAGAAAAGACTGCCCAAGCTCCTTTCGATTAGCACTTTGGACGTGCAAGGGACTTCCCTACTCCTGCCAGTGGAAATCAGAACTATGGACATGAGCAAACTACACTCTATTGAAGCCCTCCTAGACTGCAGAGCAACTGGAAGCCTCATCAACAGAAATTTTGTCCGTTTGAAGGGGATGAACACCTGGACCCTCTCACATAACATTCCCGTCTTCAATGTCAACGGTTCCCCCAATGAGGCAGGACAAATCTCCGAAGTTATGGACATAGTTCTCTGGTACAAGACTCATTCCAAAAGAATGCTCCTGGTTGTCTCCAGACTTGGGAAACAGAGTCTAATCCTAGGCTACGACTGGCTCAAGGACCACAACCCCAAGATCAACTGGGAAAAAGGAGAGGTCAAAATGACTCACTGTTCCCTCTGCTACGAAGGAGGATGTGCCCTGCAGAAGGAACAAACTCACCAGAAGAGGATTGAACTCCGAGCCCTCCAATCTTGTTGTAACAGACCCACACCCCTGCTCCAAGAAGAGCTAGAGCCAGAGGAGGAGCCTCCACAAACACACTACTCGAGTTGGGAGCTCAGAGACTGACTGTTCCTTACACATCTCCTTCTAGAGGCCGACCAAGTCGACCTCCAAGCCATGACTACAACATCTTAATGTTTCGTGGAAGGAGCTAGACGCAGCACAGAAACACAGGCTACTATCACTCCGCTACCAGCCTACATCACAGAGTTTCGATCTGTGTTCACTAAGGAGGACTTTGACATCCTACTAGAGCACTGCAAATGGGATCATGTGATTGAACTAACCCCTGGAGCAGAGCCTAAGTTGTCAAAAGTATACCCCTTGTCTCCATTGGAGCAAGCAGAGTTGGATGCCTTCCTGGAAGAGAACCTCTGCACTAGACGAATTTGACCTTCGAAATCCCCTATCACAGCCCCCGTATTCTTCATTAAGAAGAAAGATGGTTTGCTCTGTCTAGTCCAAGACTGTAAGGGAACATCTAGGGTTGTGCTTAGTAAGTTCTGAGGGTCTGTTCTATTAGTGGCCCAGTGACAGATCGTGTATCGCACTCCCACCATTCCTGAGTCTTCCCTGTCTGTGTCATGCAGTGTGATGCCTTCTAATCTATAATTGGACAATTGTGATTACTGATCTATGTACATGTGACTGTGCATGTGATTATCTAGTATAGAGTATATATACTAGCAAGCTGTCATAGATATACTTCACTTGAATCTCAACTTAGCTTCTGGGACTATCCACTAGCTTGAAGGGTGATTGCCACTGAGTGATTCCCTTACAAAGACTACCATGTACTGAACGCTGTAACCGTTAAGAACAGGTATCCTCTCTCTCTCATCTCTGAACTCATCTCCCAATTCTGCAGAGCCTGGTATTTCACAAAACTGGACGTCTGCTGGGGTTTCAATAATGTACACATCAAGCCTGGAGACAAATGGAAAGCAGCCTTCCACACCAACTGTGGTCTCTTTGAACCCCTCGTAATGTTTTTCAGAATGACCAATAGCCCCACTACCTTCCAGACTATGATGAACGACGTCTTCAGAACCGTCATAGCAGAAGGGATCATCGTAGTGTACTTGGACAACATTTTGATCTTTACGAAGATGGAAGAGGAGCATGAATGGGTGGTCTGGAGGGTCTTGGAAATACTGACAGAACATAAGTTATTCCTCTGTCCAGAGAAGTGTGAGTTCCACTGAAAGCAGATTGAATACCTTGGACTAGTCATTTCGGAGAACAAGGTTGCAATAGACCCTGTTAAAGTCGCTGGAGTCCGTGAGTGGCCCATTCCGGAGAACCGGACTAATGTACAAGCTTTCATAGGTTTCGTTAACTTCTACTGTCACTTCATTCAAGACTTCTCGACCATAGCTCGATCCCTCTTCAACCTCACTCGCTCCGATCAGGCCTAGAACTGGGGTACCAAGAAACAGGAAGCCTTTGAATGTCTCAAGATGGCAGTGACCACTGCTCTGGTCCTAGCATCACCCCAGAACTCAGAACCCTTTTGTATCGAGGCCGATAGTTCAGATTTTGCCTCCAAAGCCATCCTCTCCCAGCAACTGCCCAGAGAAAAAAAATGACACCCAGTGGCTTTCTATAGCAAATCCCTGTCTCTGGTGGAACAGAACTATGAGATCCATGACAAGAAGATACTCGCTATCATCTGCATGCTGGAAGAGTAGAGGCACTTTCTGGAAGGAGTCCGGCACCCAGTAGAAATCTGGATGGACCACAAGAACCTAGAGTACTTCATGACAGCTAAGAAACTCAACCGTCGCCAAGCCCGTTGGTCTCTGTACTTAGCTTGCTTTGACTTCAAGTTGATTCATTGCCCAGAACACTCCATGGGAAAGCCAGACGCTTTATCACAGAGACTGGACCATAGCAACGGAGCCTCCAACAATGAAGACGTGGTCCTTCTATGACTAGAGCTCATAGCAGTCCGAGCCCTTGAAGGACTTCACCTGGAAGAACTGGAGCGAAACATGCTTAGAGAAATTCGTCAAGGGAACCAGAGAGGTGACCAGGAAGAGCCCATAGCAAAGGTAGCGAGAGAACTCCAGCAAGCATCGAGTAAAATAGTCCATTCTATGGAGTGGTCAGAAGATGACAGAGTACTCTGGTTCAGAGGCAAAATCTACGTTTCCCAGAATTCGGACTTACAAAGGCAGATAGTCTCGCTGTACCATGATATGAAGGTTGCTAGACATCCCAGACACTGGAAAACACTGGAGTTGGTATCTGTAAGGGGATAGCTCTATCTCCACTCCTAAACTGCAAAGCGATACTCCGGAGCAGCCTAAGCCTGTTCAAGTATTACTAAAGTAATACTTAAACACACTAGTATAGCTCTGATCACAGAGACCCTGACACTTAGAATGCAAACCCAGTATATAGTGTAGAACATTCCTTCAGGAGCCTCATCCTAATCTCTGAGGATTCTCCTGGAGGTGAGTTGTATCATAATTGCAAACTGTAATATTAACTGAGGATTCTCCTGGAGTCTTGTGCCCCAGTCGCCCTTACAGTATCTAAGAACTACTGGTGGCCTCAAATATCTAGGTATATCAGACAATACATCAGCACCTGTGACCTCTGCCTTAGGATGAAACTGATAAGGCAGGCTCTGGTAGGCAAACTATAAGGGTGACCGGAGTAGACTCTAGGAGATTTCTCAGTTAAATTATAGTAGAGAATATGTTACAACTCACCTTCAGGAGATTCCTTAGAGAATTAGATGAGGCTCCTGGAGGGAATAATCTACAATATATACTAAAATGCCCTTGCATTCCATTCTTTGGTAACCAGGGGCTGTACAATGAAATTATATTGGGAGGCAATAGGGGGTGCTCTGGGGTCATGTGTGAGGGATTCCCTTACACAAACTGCATCCCCTCCAGATCCCAGACTCACGATGGGACATGCTTAGTATGGATTTCATTGTAGAACTCCCCCTCTCCTCCAGACACGATGTAGTGATAACAGTGGTAGACTCAGTGTCAAAACGGGCACACTTCATTCCGATGCACACAATAGTGACAGCGAAAGGCACAGCCAGGCTTTTCTTACACCAAGTCTAGAAACTCCATGGTCTTCCAAAGTGTGTAGTCTCGGACCGCAGACCTCAGTTCGTCGCTCGTTTCACCAGAGAGCTTTACCGTCTACTAGGAATAAAGTTGGCGTCCTCTACAGCCTGGCACCCCCAAACTGACGGACAAACAGAATACGTCAACCAAGAATTGGACCAATACCTCTGGCTATTTGTAAACAAATGGCAAGATGATTGGTACGACCTCTTACCTATGGCAGAGTTCTAGCACAACAATCACGTCCACTCCGTTACCCAACAGCCTCCATTCCTACTCGACACTAGATGCATTCCTCATATGGGCTTCAAACCCTAACAGAACCACTCCGATCTAGAGATGGTCAACAAGTTTACAGAAAGGATGAGAATGGCAATTGAAGAAGCGAAGTCTGCAATCTGCAAGACACAGGACAACATAAAAAGATACTACGACTGTTGAAGAACTCCAGCTCTGGTGTTCCGACTGGGCGACAAGGTCTTTCTCAATGCATCGGATATTCGCACTACATGCCCCTCACAGAAACTCTCACACCAACAGCTTGGCCCTTTTGTAGTAGAACGGTAGATTGGACCTATGGCCTATCGCTTAAGGCTGCCACACTGGATGAAGCAACTCTATCCAGCGTTCAACGTAGTAAAGCTCACTCCGGCTCCAAACAACCCGATTACAGGATGCAAAATGGAGGACTACCCACCACCCATAGTTGTCGATGGAGAAGCAGAGTGGGAAGTAGAGGAAATACTCAACAGTCGTTGGCATTGGAGAAAATTTCAGTACCTTATTAAGTGGAAGGGATATGGCCGCAAACATAATTCCTGGGAGTCTGCTTCTGAAGTTTCTGTACCAGAACTCACAGCGGAGTTCCATCACAAACATCCTGGAGCTCCGAGACATGTCTGACGCATAGAGTTCAATAACATTTTTCATTCTGAGTCCATTGCTCTGAGACATAGCAATCTTGAAGAGGGGGTGAATATAAGGGGACACCTCTATTTCCACCTCTGAATGGCTTGACAACACTCCGGAGCTACCTTAGCCTGTTTACTAGTGATACTTAAACACACTAGTTTAGCTCTGATCCTACTAACCCTAACACTAAGGGATGTATATAATGTAAAGGATCCCTCCAGGAGCCTCATCCTAATCTCTGAGGATTCTCCTGGAGGTGAGTTGTATCATAACCACAATCTGTAATATTACTGAGGATTCTCCTGG
>Ga0153958_1000380_pt1 | contig 11165 bp, 12 predicted proteins | sample TSFL042MetaG_FD_104719 | JGI IMG/M metagenome (GOLD analysis project Ga0153958, IMG submission 104719) | Attine ant fungus gardens microbial communities from Florida, USA - TSFL042 MetaG | ecosystem: Host-associated > Fungi > Mycelium > Unclassified | place: USA: Florida, Wekiwa Springs... | reverse complement strand
CCTGGGGAATGTGCGTGCATGTATGGCAATGAAGGTGTGGATGGATATGAATTAGAAACTATGAAGAAGTCACAGACACATGCTTTTCTTTTGTATTTGATAACGACGCCAATTGCCTGTCCAATTCAAGCATATATTCGCTGAGCTCCTGTGGTCAAATGTGAGATGGACCTCAGGTAGTATGTGAGCAATCTTACGGTATTATTAGGGTCGAATTGAAGGCCGAGAGAGATGGCATCTTTGGCTTCTTCTATCTGGCCCAACTCTACGAGTGCCTTGGCTTTTCTGAAATGGCCCTTTGCCATTGTCTCCGAATGGATATCACGGTCTCGGCGTCGACGAGCGCACCAAGGAAATCACCAAGCTCGAGAAGGGCTGCTGAGCGGTTGGATATGACAAGTGAGAGCTCTTCTCGTAAGACTCCGGACGTTTCCCATGCTGGTCTTTGGACTGCTATGCTTGCTGCTGTATTATATCTTGCGAGTGCTTCTTTGGTCTTGCGGAGCTTGTACAAGTTCTATTGGTAAAAGTCAGCGGATTGCGCGAAACAAAGAGAGTAAAAAGACAGACGTTTCCCTCATCCTTCATGCTTGTCACTGCTTGTGAGAGTTTCTGCTGCACGACGGTTGGAGGGGGTGGACAACGCAAGACGGGGTTTGAGACTAAAATCTTTGAAATGCGATTTAGGGCGATGAAGTCGACATCACACTCTTTGCACTTTTCGAGCTTGTGGGGGTTGCAAAAAGCGAACGCAGCGCTTGGGCCTCCGACCACCAGGTCGACGGGCTTAAAATCAGCGTCGATGCGAGCCTGCATGACCGGGTTTGGCTGAGGCAGCCGCTGCGCTTCCGAGGGGGGATGCGGATGGACATGGCCAGGTGGGCCCGGTTGACCTGCTGGGGCTGGCGGTGCTTTCTGTTGTGACATCAGTTTGGAGGTTGACTTCGACGTCGACGTGGTCTACATATGTGACTAAAGTAGACCGCGAGAACAATTATCCATTTAGGTATGTTGTTAGTCAGCACACCCCCAAGCCGGAATTTTTTTAATCGAAATTGTCGTTGCTCAGGTTTTCTTCTCCCCACCAACATCGGTCTCACTAGAACACCATCGTACAGAAAAAGAACAGTCAAGTTCATTGTTTCGACTTAATATGACCAATGGAATTGTAAACGGTAACGCAAGTCTAGAGACTCAGTTTGGTGCGTTTAATCTTGTCTTTACCCTTCATCCAACCCTGAAGATGTCCTTTGTTCAGCTTCTCTCGGCATCAATGGAACGAAATCTGCATACGTTCCCCCTCATATGAGAAATGCGCAGCGCGCTACACCACCCCCGCAGGCACCTGCTGGGTATGTTTTGTGTTTCCTTCAAATTCGAGTTCCTCTGCTGATCTAGCGCTTGCACATAGGAACGGCTGGGACGACCCCCGCTCATCTCCCCGCAGTGGCTTTGAACCCCTGCGTTCCGACAGAGTTAGTAGAGGCAGTGCCTTTGGCGGTAGTTCCTTCAACTCGTCCCGAGGCAGCGGTGCAAGTGACTGGGCTGGTCGCCCATCTAGCGCCGGGTGGAACAGAGAACCTCGCGGTGATAGTCAGCAGCGTGACTCTTCCGCCTTTGGTTCCTGGCGCAATGGTGTGCATGTTGTCGGTCCTCGCAATCCACGCATCGAGAAAGAACTTTTCGGAGACCCGGCTGATCCATCGAAGCAACACACTGGGATAAATTTTGAGAAGTATGATGACATCCCTGTCGAGGCTACGGGCGCTGGCGTACCAGAGCCCGTTACGGCTTTCACCAACCCACCACTAGACCCTGTTCTCTTGGAGAACATCGCATTCGCTCGTTACACTACACCAACTCCTGTTCAAAAGTACTCAATTCCTATCGTTGCTGGTAACAGGGATTTAATGGCTTGTGCTCAGGTATGTGTTACCCTTCTTTTCCTTGAATCATGTGTGTAGATTCTGACGCTATGCTTCAGACTGGCTCAGGCAAGACAGGAGGTTTCCTCTTCCCTATCTTCTCTGCCTCTTTCGCTTCAGGACCTCGTGCTCCACCACCTGAAACCCCATCAATGGGGTACTCACGCTCACGTAAAGCCTACCCTACTGCGCTTATCCTCGCTCCCACCCGCGAGCTTGTCAGTCAAATTCATGACGAAGCACGTAAATTCGCATACCGCTCATGGGTTCGCCCGGCAGTGGTTTATGGTGGTGCCGACATCAATCAGCAGTTGCGTCAGATTGAGCGTGGCTGCGACCTCCTCAGTGCCACCCCCGGACGTCTTGTTGACCTCATTGAGCGTGGTCGTATCAGTTTAGCGAACATACGCTATCTCGTCTTGGATGAGGCTGATCGCATGCTTGACATGGGTTTTGAGCCTCAAATTCGCAGGATTGTCCAAGGCGAGGACATGCCTGGCGTGGAGGATCGTCAGACACTTATGTTCAGTGCAACATTCCCACGTGACATTCAAATGCTCGCACGAGACTTCCTTAAGGACTACATCTTCCTTTCTGTCGGTCGTGTTGGTTCGACCTCTGAGAACATAACTCAGAAGGTCGAGTACGTCGAAGACCATGATAAGCGTTCTGTTTTACTTGATATCCTTGCGTCTGATCCTCCTGGCGGATTGACCCTTGTCTTCGTGGAGACGAAACGCATGGCTGATTCCTTATCTGACTTCCTCATGACAAACCGCCTCCCTGCTACTTCTATCCATGGAGATCGTACCCAGCGTGAGCGTGAGATGGCCCTGCAGACTTTCCGCACTGGACGTACCCCTATTCTCGTTGCTACCGCAGTCGCCGCTCGTGGCCTTGATATTCCTAATGTCACTCATGTGATTAACTACGACCTCCCTTCAGATATTGATGACTACGTCCACCGTATTGGTCGTACTGGTCGTGCGGGAAACACTGGTGTCTCCACTGCATTCTTCAACCGCGGAAACAAGAACATCGTCCGGGATCTTCTCGAGCTTCTTCGTGAGGCTAACCAAGAAATACCTACGTGGTTGGAGAGCGTCGTGCAAGAAAGCACCTTTGGATCAAGTTTCCGTGGTGGCGGTCGTGCACGTGGCGGTAGTGGAGGTGCAGCCCGTGGTCGTGGTGGCAATCGTGACTACAGGCAGTCCGGCTACAGTGGTTCCAGCCACGGCGGAGGTTATGGACGTGGCAACGTGGGCTATGGCAGCACTCCTTCCCCTTCGTTCGGAGGTTATAATGGAGGATATAACAGTAACAACGGAGGAAATGGTGGTGGATCTGGCTGGTGGTAAACATACTACCACCATTTCACAACCCCACTTGTTTGCCATCCAATCACGTCCAATTCCTCCCAGCATGTAATTCCTCTCTGATTTTCCTCAATCGCCTCGATTCGCTCTCGTAAAAATAAACCAGGTAACAACAAACTCCGCCCTATGCACCCAACATCCATGTCGCTGTGTGTTTCGCTCACTTTCCCTATCTCACGCACGGACTCTTTGCGCTGCTCTTTCAAACTCGTTTGTCTCGTTGCTCTTGCTCATCATGAAGACTATACGGCCTATTCTACATTCGCCGTCTGTGTTTCTATTGTCTCGGCGCGGCATGTCTACTCCTAATTCTCTCCCCTTGCGCCACCACCCATCCCACATTATAGATAGACGTTACGGCGGGCCGTAGACATGAGCAGTATACATCGGTGTCAGTCTTCGTTTCGCGATACCCACTCATTTATTGGCATTGCGACGCGCGGTCGGACATTATTTGATATCCTCCATAGTACGAGACAATATTACTGTTAGAGCATCGCATATCCTGTACCGTAGTCTTTCCCGTCTTATTCTATCATTTCCTAGACGACTTCCAAACTACATGAAGTTTTATTCTGAAAGCCCAGAGGGTGCGAAAAAGGATCGGCTATCGTCCCAAAGTTTCCGGGGTAGAGACACCAAAACCCAATCGGTCTCCACGTCAGCACAAAGACCATTCGTCGAGACTCCGTGCGTTATTCAGACCATTCGTGCTTTTCGCCTTTGAGTTTACAGATCACCAGATTTTTCGCTTTCACTTTCTTCCTCAAAATTCTACAGGATGTACCGAGGACCGTCACCCGCATTCGATGCGCCGGAATTCCAGCCTTTGAGGAGGTTAAAACCGTTACCCAAACGTAGACGCACTTCAGACGTGCCCATTCCAGCAGCAGACGACCTCATCCAGCCCATGACCGACATCCTCGACGCAGAATCTCTCGCAGAAGAACTTCAAGTTGTCACTCATCCTGACTCGTTCTCTCTGCAGTCTTACTACTCTTCTGCGTTTAGTGGCATCTGCAACGGAGATACCTTTGATCTGAGCTCGGCCTACAAGCTTGGGAGAATGGGCAGGTCGGAGGACGATCAGAGTGACGGCGACTGTGCCGATCAAGTCCAGCAGCCTGGGAATACGAAGAAGAGGAAGGTCCCGGTGAACATGTCAGGCTCGGCGCAAGGGCGGGAAGCAGAGCCGCAGTTGAGTACAGATGACGAAATTTTGGATAGTCTGGCACAACTGAATGGTCGGGCTAACCATGGCCTTGATCTCCTTGCTGCCCTCCCATCATCAGTGACCCAACCTGTCAGGAAGGGGAAGATCACTCCATCAACACTTGCAGGCATCCAGCACAAAGAACTCCTCAAGCACCGAAAGCGCCAACTCGTTGCTGTCCTGGGGGCTTTATCTCTCGCTGATACTCTTGCGCTCGATCAAGCATTATCAACTCATTTTCCTTTTGCGAGTTCGATGCTCGGTTCCAGCTGCGATCCTCCTAAAGTGCGTCTTTCGCGCCGGCGTCGTCCATGCCTCGCTCGTGCCGCAAGGGCGAGTGCTAGTGCAGCCTCGGTTTCGCTTCAGAAGAAGCTTTCATTTCCAACTACTCAGTTCACATTCACGTTTTCCTGCGCAAGTGAGTCGTGGACTTATTATCTGGCCGATGGGGAACCTGATTAGTAAATGACTTCTAAATCAGCCTCTGATCGCCTCGTTGCAACAAAAGAAGAGGTTCTTGCACTGCGGACTAAATTTGAGTCCGAACTTGCACGTCAAGCGGCTAAAGCAGCCAAAGCAGCTGCTGACGCGAAGCAAGCGGCACTTACGGCTAGCAAAGGGGCTCAGGCGAAACGGGTAGAGAAAATGCAGCAGCGAGTGCCTAAGGGTGCGGCTCAAGGGGGAAATCAGTTGTCAGAGTCGATTGAATTGCCAACAGCGGGAAAAGGCAAAGGGGGCAAGAAGAAAAAGCGGAATGCGCTTGCTATTGCTTCGAATCCTCATCACCGCAAAAATTACGTTCCCTCCAGGCTTCCTTCGTCTGGACAGGCTAACGCAGTCCAGGCGACTGCCAATGCTCAGAACATGCTTGGACCACTGCCACTTCGCTTCCTTTCGGCACAAATACCACGCCGACGTAAGAAGGCAAACACGGTTACTCCTACCGCGCAGATATTTAATCCTGCGGATGAATGGATTTGCCCACGCTGCGAGTACTCCCTTTTCTATGGAGAGGGTCCAGAATATCGCCATGCGTTGAAGAACCGAAAACAAATTCTTCGTAGAAGGCGACGTGCACAGGAGCGTGCAGCACGCGGATTGAGCGCTTCCAAGACACCCACAAAGGCGCCATCCGATGATGAAGACGATTACGAAAATGATTATGAGCCGACTCCTGCAGAATCTCCGGCCATAGTAAAAAATTCGGAATGGAAGGAGAGCCCAGATATAGGCAAGACTAGGGGGCGGGATTTCATAGGATCTGGATAGTGTATTGACTGATCTAACTTCCGCTCATTCCCTATTTTGCATACACATCTCTAGTTGAGGAAGGCATAGCATTACCTACTGACATATTATCGCAAGCCACATCTTTATCTAATAGACGGACATTGGGAATTTATTTGCACTCCGTAGGCAGTCGCGCGTTCGTAAATACGATCATTTGAGGGAATCTCAATGGAAAACCTGGAGAGAACCACGACTGTGATTTGATAGATTCGGAGACAAGACGGCTTACACGGGGCAGCCTTGTGCAGCGAGGCGTCCTTGTGGAAGTCTTGCTGACCGGTGCAAGCGTCACTCTTAAAGGATGAAGCTGAGAGTATGCTGCAAATACAACTTTTTCTTTCGCCTCCATCTGCTTGTACAACTAAAACGGACGGCTATACTCGCCAATCATCTTCTATTGCCTCCCCTGACGACGGTCAGCATAAAAACAGTTGTGGCGCTTTTCGCGAGACTGATGATGATCACGTCTTGTTCACGTAAAGCAGATCCCATCACATCTTGACGAACAAGCTTTATACGAACTTCCGGAACGTGTTTTTCTTTGATCATATGTGAGGCTGATTTTCGACTTGTCCACGATTGAGCGGCGGTGCTAGAGCAGTCATGCATCACGGCCATCCTCGATGTGGCGAAAACGCTCCTTACTATACCTATATGACTGCGGCACCGCGAGCATTTCGCTCCCCCGCCGCATCTTCCCCGTTCATTCACTCCACCTTGGACTCTCATTGATTGACTTCTGACGATCTATTTTTCATTTCGGGGGATATAGCCTCGAGGCTCCTACACGCACTCTAATCGCAACAGCATCGGAGGATTTCCTCTTTAGCATCTTCTGCCCAGCTTTAACACATCGCCGATTCCTCCTTTCAACAGCCAGCAGAATGTCTGCAGACAATCATCGTTATATATATCCTAATCCACAGGGAGGATCATCCTCTTACGAGTATCAATCATTTCCTACGCAATCTTATTCATCAACACCACTTACTACCCAGGCGCCTCCCCGCTCGATACGTTCCCCCATTACCCAGTTCCATTCACAGCACCACCAGACAAATTTTACGGCATCATCTTCATACACTCAGCAAGCGTCCTATGCACCCTCTCAGCCATATTCTCTCCCTCAGTCGCAGCCTCAATGGCCGCCCGAAAGTTGGCCCCCTCAATTTAGCACCTTTCAATCCACATCCATCCCAACAGAAGTCGCGTATTCCTCCCATACAGCCCGCCCGGAGCCGGTCTCTCAGGCGACCCCTGCTGAGGCACGATCGTATGCCGCTGGTTCATCCAATCTACCACTTGAAAGTCGTCGCGCAGAGGAGCGTGGTCACTCTGTACCTGGATCATCTAATGCATCACCCATTCAAAAGAGCAAGAGGCGTGAAAAGGAGTCGCCAGTGATGGCTCCAAGTCCCAATCACAATCCTAGTCTTGATTTTGGAAAGGCAAGCTCAGTAGTTGTCCTTCTCCGATCTCGGTATTCTAATCTACATCAGATGGTGGAGTCATATACCATGATAATCGAGGGAACTAAATCCCTGGCATCCGCGGGTTTCCCTTCGAGGCCCCCACCACCTGAAATTATAGAGCGCATGGTGCAGTCCGCGAACTACGGAAGACAAATGTTACAATCGGCAACGGCACAGTCAAACCCTGACACGAGGCCTTCCACTGGTGGCAGCGACAAGGATATTCCGGCTATAAAGCGGCAGGTGAACCATTGTCCTGGAGAGTCTTGCCAAATATTGATGCTTCCTTCTGTTCGCTCAGAAGGCCGAGGAACATACTCAGGAAGGGCAAACTTGTCTTGGTTGCAGTGCAACCTCGACCCCTGAGTGGCGGCGTGGTCCTCTTGGTCAGTCCCTCTCATCTATATATGTCATACTATCGAGTTTATTTTATGGTTTAGGCCCTCGAACCCTGTGCAATGCCTGTGGCCTCGTGTATGCTAAACTTGTACGTCACCCACGGGTACAAACCGGAGAAATTCTTCTTATCATGTTTTTATTTCAGCTGAAAAAGCGGGCACGGGGAGACCGCTCCCGTGGCGGCAATAGCAACGATCCAAGCTCTCATAATATGGAGGAATCAGTTATTGCGTCCAGTGACGACGACGATTCTTACGGGTCGCAAGAGCGTGACCTTGGCGATCATAGACGAAGAGGATGAGGTTGGACCTGTGATTCTTCAAGCTGTAGGGTGTGCTCTATCTCGCTGCTTTCTTCCTGTTTGGATAAACAGCTGGTCTTTTCGATATTTTTATGATAGTTTTACTGAGGTACATACATGGGTTCCCTCAATATACGCCAGGGCCGGTGTGGTTTCACTTCTGCAGTATGATAATTCAAGTCATGATGTCAAAGAATAAAGTTACAAACATACAGACTCCAAATCTCGTTCTTCCGGTGCCTCTCCGCATCACGGCGTTTAGTTATGTTGATCGGCCGAAGCGATGGACTTCGTTTCGACATTCGTCTCTGAACCACGTTATGTACCTGTGGTGCCTCAAGGGAATATGCGTACTATTAGCCCTAAGGCTTCTTCATAGTACCATCGCTTGCGAGCTATCTCCTAGCTTATTGCAGGGCTTATCAGACTTCTTTAGTAATGATAACAAGCGCGAGGGGACGAGTTTCCGCTATCTTACAGTAACGATAAGTAGCGATATAGCCGCGCTTCGCGAACTTATAGATGCTGCGCCTTATCGCGTAGAAGTCTGAAAAGTTATATCGAGCACACATCACGCCGCTTGTTTCCTCCCGTAACAAGTAGTAAGGCATTACATACTTACTTTTAATATTTCGTCATTGGATGATCTTGTCCATCTTCGCACAGGCAAAATAGGGGATAGTTGCGTGCCGTTATTGATGTGGGGAACAAAGGAATTCCCGTGTAGAAGTGGCTCGCCTGTAGAAATGAACGAAACGTGGCTATAGCGGTGCAAACCTACCGATATCCTGACGTCACGTCGTGTGGCTGTCTCGCTTGGATACGTGCTGGGTTAAGTTCACCATGTTACGTCTTCTGTAAGTTCCTGTGCGAGATGAACTTCGCGAGCAGCAAGTACGCTGCCAGTCGTGCGTTATGCTGGACCAAATCAATTTCAGGGCTGCACCAAAGGAGTAAAAATCGCAGCATATTTTAGTGGGCAACAAATATGTCAGGGCTGATTTTTTCCGTCCCTGCGTTTATAGATACGGCCACGTATCCCTGCTCTTGGTGTTCAATGGTGTGACGTACTGACTATAATTATCCACGCGAATCTGATTGATTCGCTGCCGCTACCTTGAAGGTTGGAGTGGGAAGTGTACTGGATGTCAAAAGTTCTATGGTGTGCTGGAACCTCTAGCAGATAAAATAGTAAAGGTAGTCTCCGTTGTCATTGTCAACTAGTACGTGCCATAACGGCCCAATTGACGGTCGCCGGATCACCGATTACACGACGGAGGCGGACGGACTATGCCGATAACAGCAGAGTTACATTTTAACTCTGGATAATAAAACGGGCGCCATGATCAAATTGGGGGGGTCGTCCTAAGACCCCTCGGTGCCGTTTTCCCAAACGAATCGTCCGTACCGTCCTCTGGGCCATCTAGCTCCACCATGCCCCACAGTATTCGAACACTGCTATGAAAATACTGAGTTATTTGGGACGTCATTACGGAATCCCTTGTGAAGTGTTGAGATCGAGGATTCAGCAGACTCCAAAACACCGGGGGCCAATCTGGTGAATAGAAGCAAATTTTTTGAAAGAGTGTCCGGACACTCGCATACACCCACTGAGCCAGTAGTTACTTGAGAGCCTCGCGCTGCGCCTGATAAATCATTAGCCTCTTCTCCGACGCCCTTGAATCGCAACTGTAGGCACACCATGTGGAGGCGGGAAGTGGACGGCGACAGAGTGGAACAAAGCGATCGAGGGTTGACAGCAGAGCAAGAGGTGAGGTCCAATCGTGGTTTGCACAGCCGCGTGGACAAGCAAACCGTAATCGACGGGATGGAATCAACAGGTGTCTTCGGTGCAAGATGCTGGAAAGGAAATATTCGTATGGCGTAGTCTGGCCATAAATTGAAGTATTTGGTAAGAGAGTCCGAGACATCGCCTCCGAGTCCTGAAGTAGAACTTTTAGGTGAGTGACTGCATATTGAAGCAAACCTTGTACGAAATACTCTAACAGGATCGGTAGTAATTATAACATCACTCAAGAATGAATAAGTACGAACTGTTTGGCAGCACACGAGGTAGACTGGTCCAGACGCCAAATCGGATAAAGCCGACAACTGCGACTGCCCGAAATCAAAACCATTGTAAACACTCTGTAACGTTTCGTAAGTAGTATATAGAAACAGCAATTAGATGGCATTACATGCCAGTGAGGGCAAATGTATGGTTCTGTGGAACAGGCTGGTCAGATTATGATCGGGTGTGGTGTTTTTGAAACGTTCAGAACAGCAACACAATTCGTTTGCGAAAAAAAAACGAGATGATAGAACCCCGCACTGTGGGACTTGGGTTTAGTCAGAAATATAATATGAACGGGTTCACGAGCGGCCTTCGTGAGGATCAACCTTGATACATTAATGCCAGTGGACTTCCACCCTCGGGATTAAACGCTGCCCTTAAGGAGGCCGAGAAGGGGGCGTGTGTGTGAGCGCGATCAGTCTGGCAAGGGCTGCATCCTACCCCAATCTTAACTTCATTAATACAGCAACGTGCAAACCAGCCTCCGTTGATAGACATCATAGTGGCTGAATGATCTCCAGAAAATTTCCGTGTCCGAACTTCGAGTCTGTGCGTGTATGCGCTGGCCTAAGTGTGGCGTCGTCCAAAAGAAGGCAAAGTGGTCCACGCTTCAGTATGTTTTAGGAGGTAACCAAATAATGCGATGCACTTTTTGTGACCTGAGGAGTTGCAAACCAATTTACAAGTCGTCAGTCATAGAATCCGCAGTAGTCCCCATACAACTCGCGCACGTAATCTACTGGTGACAATAATTCATCAGAGAATAATGTTCACAACTATACTTCTTCGATTATGTGGTCTTCGTCATCAGATCCGTCTTTTTGCTCTCCGGCACTTGCCACTGAGGATCCATCAACTGTTTCTGGACCTTCTTCACCTTTTACAAGCTGGACGAGGCGTTCAATATGCTCAGACACCTGAGGCATATTTAGAGAATTTCAGTTCAATCAGTAAGTGAGAACGAACCTTGTCGACTGTCTCCTCCTGGTGCGCTCCTCTGATGACCTCGTATACACCGTGGGCCCTGAGGTGGTCTCTACCCCATCGTGTGGTACATAGAAGAAGTAGTGTTTCAACATGCGTCAAACGCAAAACTGAATCTGCTTCCCGAGTCT